>Ga0131853_10001059_pt1 | contig 49979 bp, 45 predicted proteins | sample TergutLab28metaG_FD_92764 | JGI IMG/M metagenome (GOLD analysis project Ga0131853, IMG submission 92764) | Labiotermes labralis P1 segment gut microbial communities from Petit-Saut dam, French Guiana - Lab288 P1 (version 2) (version 2) | ecosystem: Host-associated > Arthropoda: Insects >...
ATAATCGTCGACTCTAATGCGACGACTGGCAAACCTTTTGCCATCCCCTCCTGTACTTCTGTAGAAAAACTCAAAAATTCCTTCATCTTACTCGTGCTCCTTTATCCATGCGGTTATCTTCTCTAAGCTCAAATCTGGGGATGCCGACTGCTCCGTTGCCAATGCAAAAGCAGCGGCTGCCAATCCATACTTACATGCCTCTTTTAAGGGGTAACCCTGTACGACACCAGATAAAATACCTGCGGTTAACGCGTCCCCAGCACCGGTGACATCAACAATTTCCACTGGATAAGGCACCATCTGTCCACTCCCTTCGGGAGTCGAATAAAAAATACCTGCCTCCCCCAGCGTGATCACAACGCTGTTCACGCCTCGACCTCTAATGATCTCGGTTGCTTTACTATAATCGGCAGATGTTTCAATTTTCATACCTGTCAACTCCTCGGCCTCCTCAAGATTAGGCAACAAAACTGTGACTCCTGTCAAGTCCTGTGGCAATTTCCTTGACTTCAACGACGACACCGGATCAATAAACAAGGTCAGCCCATCTTCTGCACATCGCCGCACCATGTAAGCAAGGGTCTCAGCAGGTGCATTGGTATCAAGAAAGATGGCTTGACTACCAGCCACCTGAGACCACTTCCGCTCCACAACCTCGGGCGTCAACTGATCATAAATATCCATATTAGCAAGCGACACAGCCATCTCCCCACTTAAATCCAGCAACGCGGTATAAGTTCCGGTCCGTCCACCGGGAACCACTTCCGTCAGCTGGACGTCAATGCCAAGGCCTTTTGTATCCTCCAAAATGGCTTGACCTTCCTTATCGTTGCCAACAATACTCAAAAAAGAAACCTCGTGACCAAGAGCAGCCAAATTTTCTGCTACGTTGCGTGCTACCCCACCAAAAGATTCCGACATGGTAACTGGATTCGATGAGTGATAACGAATGGCTTCTTTTGTCTGAGCTTTCCGATCAACGTTGGCACCACCGATACAAGTGATCACCTTTTCCTTTGGAAAAATATAGGCACGTCCCTTGATCTTACCTTGCGCAGTCAGCGATCCGATGTAGTTCGCCACACTGGAGCGGGAAAGATTGACTTTCTCTGCTAACTGTTGTTGTGAAATAAAAGGATTAGCTTTCAGATGTTCCAAAATAAGTGTTTCTTTCTCCATGTTTGCGACCTCCTTTTTAAAGTGTCTCTATCTAGCCCATTACGAAATTCACCTATTTCGTGGAATAACGGGAGGTTAGATGAAAAACCCGACTTTCGCAATGGGCTAGCATATTCATTGCAAAAGTTTATCATACAAACAAAAGTTTGTAAAGGTAGCACACACCAAAAAAGCCGGCACCTTAGCACCGACTTCATCTACCTCACCCGTAACATGGGCTCAGCAAGTCTTTTATTAAAAAAGGTAATTAATGGCCCCATAAAGAAAGCCGCAATCAAAGTCCCGATACCAACGATCATCGTCATCTCACCAAAGCCGTTGCCCGCCCATAAAAAGAGGCCAACCCCGATACCAATGCAAATGGAATCCGTTATAATGCGCCAATATTTAAAGGGTAATCTTCGATTCCGTTCAGTCAAGATCAATGCCACTGCATCATACGTAGAGACTCCCATATTTGCTGTGAAGTAAAGGGCAATCATCATGCACATCACTATGACGCCACCGGTCAAGAATAAAACGCGCCCTAACAGGGTCACCGACGGAAATAGCACCAGAAATCCTTGATGAGAATAATCAATCACATACCCCAGAAAAAATAAATTAATCACCGTTCCGATCCCAATTTTACGACGATCCATCACCAAAGCAAATAACAATAAAATACCGTTGATCACCATATTCAACATCCCAAAAGATAGGGCAGGAAAAACTTTGTTAATCCCGCTCATCATGGTCTGAAATGGATCCACACCTAAAGCCGACATTCGAAACATTCCAACACAAACCCCAACACCGAATACACCAATAACGGTCATTAATACCCGGCGGAAGAAAAATTTACTTCTAAAATCACTGCTCCTGTTCGCTAAATCCATGCCGACAACTTCTCCTAACTCCCTAATCGAAGTAAATCATACACGAATTTCCTCTATTTTTCAATCTATTTCCCCGCACTCAATCCAAACATCTGTGCCAACGTCACAAACTTAACACCCTTCTTTTTAAGTTGTGGAATAAACTGATCCAGCGCATCCACCGAACCCTGCAGTGGGACACCGTCTGCATTATGCTGCAAGACAATGCTTCCTGGGAAAACCCTTGACTCTACGGTCTTCGTAATCTCATCCGCACTCAACCCTTTCCAGTCCAACGTGTCAATGCTCCACTGAATCACCATCATCCCTTGCTCCGTTGCCCACTTCACCTGATTTTCATTAATGGCTCCATAAGTCGGCCGGAAAAATCTCGGCTTGTAACCTACCAAGTTCTGAATCAATGCATCGGCTTTTTCAATCTCCTGGTGATAGACTTCGTCGCTAACATCGGTTAATTTCGGGTGACTGTACGTGTGATTTCCAATTAAATGGCCCTCCATCGCTATTCGTTTTACCAAATCAGGATACTTCTCAATGTTACTCCCCAACAAGAAAAACGTTGCTTTTACCCCATACTTCTTCAACGTATCTAAAATGGCAGGTGTAAACGTAGAATCCGGCCCATCATCAAACGTCAATGCGATTTCTGCCCTATTATAAGGTCCTGAAAAAGCATAATTGTACTTCTCCACCCAACCAAAAGGTGTCCATGAACCTCTAAATCCCGGTACCTCTTTATACTTCAAACTGACATAACGATATGAATCATTCATCAAAAAAACCTCCCGCACATGTAACCAAGTCTTTTTACATGATATGACAAGAGGTCGCTTATTATTAGTCCATTTTACTTTAACACATACTCGTAAATCGCGTGAGCAACTCCGCTCTCATTGTTGGAAAGCGTCACAACGTCTGCCATCTCCTTCATTGCATCCTCCCCATTGCCCATGGCCACCGCCAATCCCGCTACCTCAAACATCCCCATGTCATTATAATTATCTCCCATCACGACCACGTTTTCCATCTCAATGCCAAAATGCCTTGCCAAAGCTTTAACCCCATTGCCTTTGTGACCCTTTGTATGTGAGATTTCTATGTTATTGGGAAGCGACGTTGTGACCATAACGTTTTCTACCCCTTCACCAAAACGTCTCCCTTTTTCCTTACGTCCCACTGACGGCGTGTACACATAAAACTTAAAAATCTTTGCTTCCTTTGGAATATCCCGAACATCGTCTATATAGCTAGCTGGGTACCGATTGGTATACCGCTTCATACGAACTAATACTTCTGAATGTGGGATATCCCCAACAGGCGCTAACGCAAGGTCGGCTTCCGCACGGACAAGATAATCACTTGGAGCGTAAATACCTAAATCTGTATAAACCTTATACCCATAACCCTTCGCATTTAGCCAATCCCCCACCTTGTGGACAGATGTGGTCGTCATTGGTATATAATCGATCAACTGACCATCGACCACAGTGGCTGAACCATTACTTCCAGAGATGGGCAAACCGCTAAGCCCCTCCCTCTCCAAAAATAACCCAATGGCATCATGGGCGCGGCCAGTACAAACAGCCACCACATGCCCAGCTGTCTGTGCTGCTTTAATCGCCACTTTATTTTCTTCTGTTATTTTCCCATCCGATGTAATTAACGTGCCATCTACGTCTAATGCAATCAGCTTCTTAACCATTCTAAACCATCCTTATTTCTGGAAGCAACCTGACCATTCTTTAAAAGTAGCATGTACAACGCCTCCTTAAACTTACTAAGTCATTTTCTCACAGATAAAAGTTTAATCCCCTTTCATAATCGTATCTAACACATACTCTAAAATATCCTCCCCAAATGGGACGCGATATTGTGGTGCTACACCAAACTCCTCCTGTGACCACCCATCCTCATTCGGTATGAATCCAAAATCGACTCTAAATAAAATTCCCGTATTCGGTAAAGGAATGGAAACGGTCATCGCACCAAGTACCCCAATGGTATCGTAGCCAACTACCGTAGCAAACCCAGATGACATGGAATAAATCGCTGCATTTTCTGACGCAGAAGCAGACCAATGATCGACCAACAACCAAATTTCACCATCAAATGGAACGTTATCCTCACTCGGTTCAATAAGAAACTCCCATTCGACCACATAATCAAGCAAGGCACGATCACTCGAATTCATATCTAGCATTGGATTCTCCTGAAAAAAGTCAGCTGCCGGACCAAACGTACCAGTAAATCCATTATGAACACGATAACTATCAATGTACGCCTCTACGTGTTCCATAATCGGTTCTGTTCTTCGGAAAAACTCCGGATAATTAACCACCTGAACGTCATCGGATAACGTTGCCATGAATAAATAAGTAAAATGACTCATGTAACCACCCAAATTCCCACGAATGTCAATGATCAAATGATCAAAATCTTGTATTTCCTCAAAAAACGGTCGTAACACTTCACCATCAAGCTCAATGCTATTCATAAAACTAGCAACCGCAACATAAGCTACTTCATCTTCAACCAAGATGGTCGTCGTAATGTTATTCTTATCAAATTCGCCTAGCCCATCCGTTTCTAAACAAATGTCGTCCAAATTATAAAATCTGGACAAAACAGGATCTCGGTACATCTCATAAAACAAATAACCCAGCGACGACCTTTCCTCTTCCAGTAAATAGCGTTGTACACGAGCAAAATGATCAATTAACGACTCTTCAGAGGTTGGTGCTAAATGACCAAGTCCTCGAGTAGTCATCGTAATATCCATTAAAATTTCATCGTAGAAAAATTGAGCGGCAACGCGCTCCATCTCTTCAAAAGTTGTCGCACGACCAAAATTTATATTCCCAAGAGTGATGCGACTACGGATACGTGATATTTCTTCACTAAAATCAATGTTAAATCGACGTTCAATGGGACCAATTAAAGGTGAATTTTCCTCAATAAAAACAATTAGATAATCAAAATCATAAAGCAAATTTTCCACAATTTGCGCTTCATATTCCGAATACTCTGTATTCTCTGGCCCCGTTCGCACGCACGCTGTCAATATAAATGCTGTTATCACCAAAAATAAAAATTTTTTCATGTCCATTCACCTACTATGTCTAATGAATTAATTCTACCAGAAACAAAAATAAAAAGCCATTTATATAAAATGGCTTAACCCCCTGGAGGAACATACAACATATCGAACGCTTTACACATCGCATAAACAATGGCTTCGACGTAAGCACTCTCTTGATTTAAAAAAGTGTACAGATCTTCTTCGCTATCCAAGTAAAACATTTCGATGATGTCGCAATTCACACCACCCTTACGCGCTTCTCGGATGATGCCATAAAAATCAACCTTATCATAATACGTTGTTACGAAAGTTAACGTTTCTGGATCAATCTCACGTTCATAAAGTAATTGCGTTTTTGACTCCTTCGAAGAAATGTGTCTAAAATAAGTTAAAGGGCGCAATCGATCCCTTAAATGATACTCAAACTTAGCAACGTGCTTAGCTAGTGGTGTATAAATTTCTGCTCCCTTAAACTTACCCATTCCACCACTAGAATTGCAATGAATACTAATAGCAAAGTCAGGTTGCAATTCAGCAATCTTTCTTCCACGCGCGCTTGCATTTCCGATGTCGGTGTCATCAGGTCGAAGTTCTGTTACCTGAAAACCTAGGTTACGTAAACGGCTACTCACCGCTTGTGAAACTCGCAAATTGATGTCCTTTTCTTTATGACCAAAAGCTTGCGCCCCACTGTCAAAACCTCCATGGCCGGCATCGACAACAATATATGGCATATAACCCCTCCTAATTATTTGTGCCCATTGCTTTATGTATATGAAAAAAGTGCCCACTTGGACACTCCTATTGTTTGACAACTAAGCAACAAGGATTTTCAGTTGAGACAAAGTCGCCATTTAAATTAGGGAGTTTGCATTAAATACTGAGATTTCTGCAATATTTCCATCTTGCATTCTCACAGTCTACACTGATAATTTCACCTATTTTTGTTCCCCTCCTAAAACTCATGCACATTTTCTCCTCTTAGGATTCTAAGCCCACCGAAAGCTAATGCCTCCATCTCATATTCACCTGGCATCACAAGGATAGGGGCCATAAAAGCAATATAGCTCTTTACATCTTCAATCAAAGCCTGATTATAAGCAAGTCCACCTGTAAAGATAATAGCATCGCAATCACCTTTTAAAACAGGGGTTAATTGTCCAATTCCCTTAGCAATCTGATAAGCTTGTGCTTTCATCGCCTTGATCGCAAATTCATCACCGGACTCAACCCGTTTAACAATCTCACGTCCATCGGATGTCCCAATTAAATCACGTAGACCACCCATACCACGAATTTTTCGTTTCATGTCTTCTTTCGTATATTTACCACTAAAACAAAGTTCGATCAAATCGAGCGATGGCAAAGTTCCTGCCCGCTCTGGGGAAAAATAGGGGCCATTTTCATCGGAAAGAGAGTCAACAATTTTTCCTTTTTCATGAACACTCATGGTAATGCCCCCACCTAAATGAACAATAATAAGGTTCATATCTTCGTAACGCTTCTCTAGAGACTCGCTATAGCGAAAAGCAATTCGACGACTGTTCAAAACATGACAAAGACCTTGACGCTTAACTTCCTTTAACCCAGTGATGGTAGCTATTTCTGGCAAATCACCAGAAGACTCACCATCATAAATATAAGCTTGAATGTCATCGCCAGCCATTGATGCGATTTCATGGGCTAAAACAGCTCCTAGGTTGGATGCATGAGAAGGGATCTCTTCGTTTAAAATCATATTTAACATCTTTGCGTTGACTTTATAGCCACCTGTTTTGATTGGGGGAAATAAGCCTCCACGTCCGACAATAATAGCCAAATCTTTGAGGCGATAACGATGCTTTTTAAGAGTATCAATCACAGCACTTCTTCGCATTGGAATTTGCTCTAGTAAACCATCAAATGATTCGATCACTTCTTGTGAGTGGCTCAGATTTTCCTTAAATACTTCACGCTCATTTTCAAAAAGCGCAATTTTAGTTGACGTTGAACCTGGGTTGATGGTCAGTATTAAATGATCCATAAAAACACTCCTATCCTCTGTTAAAATTACTGGTTTAATTAGATAAATGAAGCACTGCTGACCTTGAGCGCTTCATCTATCTTATAATCTGTATACTATTTGGCAATATATAAGGAAGCTGCCGCAGTGATACCAGCACCTATGCTACAGAAAATAATCACATCTCCTGTTTGAATTTCTTTGTCTTCCATCGAATGATAATAGGCTAAAAATAAGCTAGTCAATCCAGTGTAGCCATATCGATCTCCCACGTATTTGAACTGTTCTAATGGATAATCAAGTCGATTCGCCACACTTTCAATCATGCTGTAGTTTAGTTGGTTAAAAAATATTCGCTTCACCTGATTTAGTTCATAACCATTTTCTTTTATCAATTGCTTAATCATCTCAACACAACGATTTTCTGGCTCTTCTGGATCAAATCCATGCCAAAGGAGACGCTTTTCTTCTTCTGCTATACTTGGGTCAAAGGCTTTTGACATGCCACAACCTGGCATCATAACACTTTCTTTTTCTTCAGTTTTAGTCACATAAAGGGAGTCAATAAACCCTAATGATTGATCAGCTTCTTTTCTTTCTAAAATCACTGCCAACGCTGCATCCCCTATGTTGGCATAAGAAATCGGATCCGTTTTTAAACCATAGTGGTGTGCCATAGTCGATCCAATGACAAGCACTTTATTCAGTCGCTTATTAACTTTCATTGTAGCTTGAACTTGATCCAATGCTGCGATCATACCGATGCAATTCGCGTTCATATCGTAAACCATGTGAGCATTTACTGCATTTAGTGCATCACTAAGCATGACTGCATTGGTAGGAACCATATACTCTGGTGTCTCTGTTGCAAAAACAATTCCATCTAAATCTGAAGGCTTGATACCAGCAGCTTCAATAGCTGACAGACTAGCATGGATCGCCATCGTAATGACGTTTTCTTTTGGAAAGTCAGCGAGGTATCGATTAGATCTACCGACCTTTGCTAATAAACCCGTTACTTTTTCTCCTAATTCTTCATCCATTTGTGTAAAATGATCAATGAAAAAATCGTTTCCAACCTGCTTTTCAGGATGATAAATACCGGTCGATGCTATGAAAACACTTTTACTCATTACACTTCCTCCGATCGATTATGTTTACTAACATAATACTTATATTTTTTATTTCACATCTTTTTGAAAATAAAAATACTTTAACTATGCTGCAAATTTTATCATAAAAAACAGGTCGATGCGGGATGTTGTAGTAATCCATCGTATTTTTGCAGTAACTCAAGATTTTACTAAATTATCGTCATATTTTGTCATTAAGGGTGTAAAGCTATTTATGCGATTAACTTGTTTAACTGCTTGCTTACATGGTAAGATAGATCACATAAAAACTAGAAAGAATAGTGTTAAATTCATATATTATAAGGATAATTCCCGCTAATATAAGAATACAAGGTGGTGATTCTATGAATCTATTTGTAGCCATATGTGACGATGAAAAAGAGATAAGCTGGAAACTGGAAGACATTCTAATTGACATATTCGACCAACTAAAAATTAAATACGAAATTGATGTTTATTCAACGGGAGAAGAGGTATGCCAAAAAATAGCCAATGGTAAACATTACGATTTGATGTTCTTAGACATTGAATTTGCACACCATGCGATCAACGGAATAGAGGTTGGACGATTTATTCGAGAGCAACAGAATAACCATGCGATGTCCATCGTCTATATTTCTGGACACATGAAATTCGCTATGCAGTTGTTTGATATTCGTCCGTTACAGTTTTTGATCAAACCACTAGATTACGAAAAAGTTGGAAGTACTATTGAAACCTATCTCAAACTAGCCAATTATTGGTCCGAAAGTTTCACGTATAAAATTGGACATGATTTTTTCAAAGTTAAGATTAAAGATATCATTTATTTAGAAAGTTTCGACAGAAAGTTGATCCTCCATTTGTCGAATGGGCAACAAAAAGAGTTTTATGGCACTTTAAAAAAAGTCTATCAAGAACAGCTTGCAAAGTTTGATTTTTTATTTATTCATGCCAACTATGTTGTGAATTATGATTGCATCACAATCATGAGGTACGATGAACTAACTTTAACAGTTAGTAATACAACCTTACCCATTAGCCAAGGAAAGCGAAAAGAGATAAGAGCTATTTACATTTCTATCATGGAGAAAAGGAGAAAATAAGATAAAATGAACACAATGGTCATCATCGGGTTTTTACTAAGGGATCTTATTTATGCCTGGGCTGCGCAGCGGTTTATGAGTATCTTTTTTAAAGCGCGAAAAATCTCATTTAACCTGATGGTGCTGTTGTATTTCATTTTTTTTGTTATCGCAAACGTAATGCAACCTAACTTCATTGAATGGATCTATTCACATTCTTATTTAGCGACGCTCCTGTTTCAATTTTTCTTCATTGTGTTGTTTACATTTTTACTTGCATTAACCTACGAAGGATCACTGATAAAAAAACTAGTTGCGACTGCCTATATTTGTGTGATTTTTACTGTGATTTTATGGACAACAATTGGTATCACTTATGCACTTTTCTTCGTGAATCACCCAACGATTTCATTTATCAATTGGAACACTGAGATTTTAATTCTGCTAACAGCAAGCATCGCTTCTTATTTGCTTGCTATTTTGTTAAGTCGATTTGAAAAAATCAATAAAAATAACGCCGTCATACCTAAAATTTGGCTTCTTATTATCGCCGTACAAATTCTAATGGTTTTCTTAATTGCCTATGTAATGGCAGTCTGGGAACACCTTGGTTTTCACTTTATTTTTGTGGTGCTAGCCATTTTGTTGGCGACTAATATTTTTATTCTTTATCTATATAATAGCTTTTCTGAAACCTACGAAGAAAAGTTAAATGTTACTTTGCAAACGAAAGAGAAAGCATATTATTTGTCTCAGTTGCAACTCATCCAGAAGTCCGATGATCATATGAAATCTTTTAAGCACGACATCAAAAACCACCTAGCCGTTTTAAAAGCTTATGCGCTACAGGATGATTCAGAAAAAGTTATAAACTATGCAGATCAGCTACTTGGCATCGTAGGAGAAGGTGAACTGCATAGTGATACTGGTAACATAGCTATTGATAGTATCATTAACTATAAGCTACTAGATGCGGCGCAAGAAGGCATTAAGCTAGACATTAATCTATTAGTACCAGCAAATCTTCAAATAGAAGAAACAGATACGATTACATTATTAGGTAATCTATTAGATAATGCTCTTGAAGCCATTGAAAAAGTAAACAACAAATGGATAAAATTAGACATTGAATTTAGTCGTGGCATTCTTTTTATTAAAGTAGAAAATTCCTTTAATGGTGACGTTTCATATTCAATTGACAAGGACCACATCGTAACATCAAAAAATGGAGATGGACATGGCTATGGATTGAAAAATATCACTCAATCAATTAGCAAATACGATGGAGAAATGAAAGTCTTTTACACAAAAGATGTCTTCTCTGTTGTTATTTTCCTATACATCAATGCCTAATACTCTAAGTTTAAGTAGTAAAAAAGTGCCCACTTGGACACTGATGAAATTGTAGAAATATATCGCTTAGTTTTATATAAGAGATTTTTGGAAGATGAGAATTTTGTTGGTGAATTGCTAAGATAATGGCAAAGCTTTTCCGAGTAAAAAGGGAGATGCCAGATCTGTCTCAACTTATTTTAGGCAATTGCAAAAAGCCTAGAGTGATAAATACTTTAAGTAAATCAGATGTTCTAAAGACACAAAAGTCTAGGAATCTAGGTTTTTGAGTCCCTTGAGAGACGCTAATTATTAAAAATCAACCATTTTGAGGCTTTTCGCAATTGCCTACTCAACTTATTTACTATGGAGGTGTCCTTTTAGAAATATTTTAAACGTTCATTTTATCGTAATTTTCGCGACTCATGAAAACCGCATCTTGCACACCGTCTTTTAAAATGATGAACACTTCATCATGCTCACATGCTCTTTTCATGTAATCATCCAAGTTCTCTTGAAAATCCTTAACATCTACTCCAACCTCTTTCATTGGCTCTCACTCCTAAAAATTTAAATCTTCTACCACTAATTGCTTTGGTACATATAAGTGAATTACAACTTTGTGTGATTTCAAAAACTCTCGGCATTGATGAGAGTTCTTTTGCTTTGTTAAGCCTTGATTACATTTTAAGCAACAAATTCAGACGTCCGTTATCATTTTTGATGTTAGTGTTAGGTGATTACGCCATAGAAAAAGTGCAACACACTGTTGCCCTTTTCAGCCTGTGTCGTTAGATTCTTCCATTTTTTGAATCTTAGAATTAGAAATCAAATACACATCACCAAAAAATTCCTTTTTACCATTCTTTACTCGAATGACACTTTCATAACAGCCGGCATATACATCAATCGTTTGCGAAAGGGGAAACAAGTCATTCTCAAACAAGTTAGAGTTGTTAATGTCAATATGTGCCTCAAATGCGAAATTATCAAGTCCAAGACCATCTGTGACATTGCTTGTTCCAGCTGTATATCGCGCACTGTCGATAGATAAATATTTTGAAGAAACCCAATTAGCACTCATGTTCATAGCTCCGGCACTAACACCCATAATAACACTAACATTGCTTTTGTTGATTGCTGTAAAAATATCATATTCACCCAAAAACAATCTTTGTATAGCCGCTTTACCACCAAGCAGAAATATAGCACAGGCATTTTTTATTACCTCATGAGCATCCTCTTTTGTTGTGCGATAATCAATTATGGCATATTCCTCAAATTTAAGGCCAGCAGGGCTAAGCCATTGGTTCGTAGCAATATCAAATTGGTCATAATTAAAACTATGGTCAGCAGGATTTGAGCCGATAAACACAATGGATTTCCTCGATGGCAAATCATCCATTAGCATATCTGCTATATATTTGGGCATGTCTTCATTAAACCAATCAAAATAATAGTGTGTTTTCATTGAAGTTCCTCCTCGTGTGCTTAATCCCTAATGGGAAGATCTAAAGCCTATATTTAATAATTATAAGAATAAAGGATGGGCGCAGAACAGGATCTACACACATCAGAATTTGAAGTATAGGGAATGAGTTTAAGAAAATTAGATGGAATTATTTAGAAAAGACAGCTCGGAGATAAAAAAGATAGATGTCTCGATCTGTCTTTTCTATAGATGTAGAATCATCTCAGTTTAGAAAAATTTCCTGGGAAATTAAGTAAAATGGTTTTTAACCCTTTCCCAAAACAAGCCCTTCGAACGTTTCATAAATTTCACTTTTGTATCACAAAGAGAAATCACAATGCGCTCTACATGACAAAGATGATGTGACATATGATCTTGTGTAAAAGACATTCCTTCCCAATTTTCCGATCCTAATGTTAGAACTTGATCACCTGGTATAATCAACGACGATCCAATGGTTCGATAAGCATTGTTATTAATCGATGCCATCTCTGTTAGCTGGAAAGCCGGTATACTTGGATAAATAACCGCTCCACCTAACGATTTGTTATAAGCCGTACTTCCTGTCGGTGTACACACACACACACCAGTTCCTCGAAAGGATTCTAAAAACACGTCGTTAATTTTAATATCAAGATGTTGTGTTCGTGTAGCATTTAGTACGGTGAACTCATTAAGTGCGTAAGCTTCTTTGACTTCATTCTTCGTGTGGATGACTGCCTTGATTAATGGGTAACCTGCAATTTCAAACGCCTGTTCCTTTATAAAGCTGGCTAATTCATCTATTTCTGTTGGTAACCAATCGGTATAGTAACCTAGTGTCCCCGTATGGACACCAATAAATATGACATCGTCCAGACGATCGTGGTAATGATGCACGCCCTTTAAGACCGTACCATCACCACCGATGGTTATAATAATGTTAGGAGATTCGTCACAAATGGTAATACCTAGAGATTCAAACTTACTTTCTATCTCTTTTTTCACTTTTTGTGTTCTTTCTGATTCAAATGTAAAAACAGAAACTTTCATATTCTCTCTTCCTTTTATGAAGTTTACATCCATCTTAAAATTTCACTAATCTCTTTTCTTTCAGGAGCTTTTGGTTCATCATCTGCATAACCATAAACAATTAAAGCAGCCACCGTTTCGTTATCGGGTAAATGAGTTAGATGAGCAATTTTTTCTTCCTCGACAACACCAAAAATACAGGTTCCAACCCCTTTAGCAAAAGCCGTTAAACAAAAAGTTTGACAAGCAATTCCAGCATCAAAAGCTTCCCACTTTTCTGTGTTACCATTTTCAATGCCGTATTTTTCAGTTCGACCACTTTTACCTTCAACAAAGCTCAAAACTGCAACGCCGTTGGCTGATCCCAACGTTTGCATATTATAATTAAATCCTTTCACTGCTTCGGTTGCAAATTTCTCAATGATTTCTTTATCCTCAACCAGTGTCCATCTAGGTGTTTGCGAATTCGTCCAAGATGGAGCAAAGCGGACAACGTCAATAATTTCTTCCATTAGCTCTCGATCAACTTTTTTATCTTTGTACTTTCTAATGGACCTTCTGCCTTTAATCATCTCAATGGCTTCCATAACTACACACTCCCTTAATTAGTGATACTAGTATGCATCCATTATAACGGAAATAATCATAAAAAACATCCCTTTTACATTAAAAAGAGGCCATCTTTTTTACTTAAAAGCGACACGTTTAACCTGATTTGGCTACCCTTGTATCGTTAAAATTCGATTTTCGGAAAATGCCGATATAAAAACAGTTCATTTTAAAACAATAGCTAGTGTATTGGGGTGCTGTATCGGTAAATGCCAATTTTGATCAAATCCCGATACAAAAGAGACTGAAAAATGGCATTTTCTCCTGTTTAACGGCTCGAAATCCTGATTCTGGGCAGAATTCGTCCCTAAAAAGGCATTTTCCGTCCTAGGTAGCTCCACACTGTATCAGTAAAATTCGATTTTAATAAAATCCCGATACATCGGATAGATTCAGACGAAAAAATATCACCAAATGCCAATTTCCGACACCTTGGTGATACTCAAAGATTAAGCTAACGTTTTCCATACAGCTCTTTTATTTTTACACTTTTTCAATGGTCAATTTTGTACCATCAATGTATTTAGAATCTAAACGTTTCATAACCTGCCCAACAAAGGATTTATCAATGTTAATGTAGGTTTGTTTTGTTCTTATATCAATGTCACCAATGGCCCGTGGTGGTACATTAGCATTTTTACTAATCATAGATACTAACTCTTTAGGACCCATACGTTTCTTATTCCCAATGTTAAAAGAAACACGTACTTCATGACGACGAGGCGCTTTAGATCGATTCGATCGATCACGTGGATTTCCTCGATCACTTGCTTTCACTTCTTCAATCGGCGCATATTTTTTATTAATGTTACCGATTTGCATATTCAAAAGAGAAGCAGCAATATCCACTAGGCTATATTCATCGTCTACAAGATTTCCTAAAATCTCATATTCTCGTGTAAAATCTTTTCCTTCCAAATTAGAAGTTAGTTCATTGATAAACTTTTCAGTCCGCTTCTTCTTAATATCTTCTACATTTGGCAACGGCATTTTTTCCATCTTAGATTTTGTATAAGCTTCAATTCGACGAAGTTTAAACATATCCTTTCCAAAGACAAAGGTAATGGATAATCCAGATTCACCAGCACGACCTGTACGACCAATACGATGTACATAATTCTCCTCATTTAAAGGAATGTCATAATTGAAAACTGCATCAATGTTATTTACGTCAATCCCACGTGCTGCAATATCTGTGGCCACAAGGATATTCACCTTTTTACGACGAAAGCCATGCATGACACGATCACGTTGAACCTGTTTTAAGTCCCCGTGTAACCCCTCTGCTACATAACCTTCTGATTGTAGCTTAGACACTAACTCGTCTACTTCTCTTTTTGTATTTGTAAACACAATTGACGAAGTAATTCCCATCGCATCAATACAGCGAATCATGGCCCCGACACGGTCGCGATATTTCACTTCAATGTAATACTGATCAATTTGACGGTTAGATAATTCTTGCGATGCAATCTTAATAATCTCAGGATCCTTTTGATGCTTTCTAGCAATTTTTAAAATTTCAGCTGGCATCGTAGCCGAGAACAAAACCGTTTGACGATCTTCGGGTGTATCGACTAAAATCGACTCAATATCATCCTTAAACCCCATATTTAACATTTCGTCTGCTTCATCTAAAACCATGAAATCAACTTGATCTATTTTTAACGTTTTACGCTTCATATGGTCCATAACACGCCCTGGTGTTCCAACGACGATTTGAACCCCACGCTTTAAGGCACGAATTTGTGGGTCATACGATTGTCCACCATAAATAGCTAAAATATTAATGTCACGATTGTTACTGGCAAATTTTTTCGCCTCGTCGTGAACCTGTACGGCTAACTCACGTGTTGGACATAAAACCAATGCTTGAACGTTTTTATTCTTCCCATCAATCTTCTCTAAGATCGGTAACATAAAAGCAGCTGTCTTTCCTGTTCCTGTTTGAGCTTGCCCAACCACATCTCGGCCTGACAACACAATAGGGATCGCTTGCTCTTGAATGGGGGTCGGTACTTGATATCCCATTTCTTCAACGGATTTCAAAGTTGACTCTGACAGTCCTAAATCTTTAAAACTTAATACTTCTTCACTCATATTATTCCTCGCTAACATTTATACTAATTCGTATTTGAAGCCTTTACTATGAAACGCAGAGTCCTAAAATGCGAATTAGTATAACTTCAACTGATATATTATATATGACTTGACCCATATAATCAATATGATACCGTTTCACTAAAAAAGTTCTCTTAAAATTAGCAGCTTTATACATGGTAAAAATAAGTTAGTTTGTGGAAAAATTAAAAATCCTATTGAAATCTAAATTTTTCCCACATTTTTTAAAATAGAAGCATCACCCTTTACCAATGATCATTACATTTTTCCACATTTATACAGACTAAGCCATCTATAACATGTTAATTCTGTGTAAAATCCTATATAAACCATAAACATTTGCAATCTTCTCAGACAAAAACTTGACGCAGGTATCATTTTTTTATATAATAGGAACACTGTCAATTTATAAGTGACGTTATTTTAAAGGAAGTTGGAGGTGCTGAAGGTGAAAAGAACTTGGCAACCAAATAAAAGAAAAAGAGCCAAAACTCACGGATTTAGATCACGTATGGCTACAACGGCAGGGCGTAAAATTATTGCTGCTCGTCGTAAAAAAGGTAGAAAAGCATTAACTGTATAAACCACTTGACTTAATTTAAGAGAAGTGGTTTTTTCTTAATATAAAAGGTGTTCCAAAATATGAAGAAAAAATATCGCATTAAAAAATCAAATGAAATTGAAGTGGTCATCAAAAAAGGCTCCTCCCGTGCCAACCGGACTTTTATTGTCTACAAATACAAAAACTTAGAAAACGATCTTTATAGAATTGCCATTTCAGCACCTAAAAAGCTAGGAAATGCTGTTATTCGCAATAAGATTAAAAGGCAGATGAGAGTGATATTACAACAAAATCAAGATCATTTTAAAATAGGATATGACTATTTTATTATGGCACGTCCTGATATACTAAACATTGATTTTAAAACAGCTACCAAACAAATGAAACATGTGTTAAGGCTGATCCACCAACCAAAAAAGTAAATGAAAAATAAAAGTCATCTAACTAGGGATGACTTTTATCAAGTAAAGGAGGAATCCTCATGATAACTGATACCATTGCAGCTATTGCTACTTCAACTGCTGGAGCAGGGGCTATTTCCATTATCCGCGTCAGTGGAAATGAAGCCATTCACATTGTGAATGAACTTTTTAAAGGAAAAGATTTAAAGATACAAGATAGTCATACCATTCACTATGGTCACATGGTATGTCCTAAAAATAGGATAACCATCGATGAAGTATTAGTTATGTTAATGAAAGGCCCAAAAAGCTTTACTACTGAGGACGTGGTAGAAATTAATTGTCATGGTGGTGCCTTTGTAACCAAAAGAATTTTAGAGCTCATTTTGACTTATGGTGCACGTCACGCTCATCCAGGAGAGTTTTCAAAGCGTGCATTTTTGCATGGTCGAATTGACTTATCAAAAGCGGAAGCCATTATGGACATCATTGATGCAAAAAGTAACCATGCTTTGGAACTCGCTGTTGATTCTTTAGACGGTAAAGTGACAAAATTAATCAATGGCTTACGGACAGATATTCTCAACGTCATTGCTAATATCGAGGTCAATATTGATTACCCAGAGTATGACGACGTGGCAGAGATGACCAACGATATTTTACTTCCCAAATCAATCGCTATCCTTTCTACCATGAATCAACTTCTCGAAACCGCCAAAACTGGTCAACTACTCAAAAATGGTATTAAAACAGCTATCATTGGGCGACCCAATGTAGGTAAATCAAGTCTTTTAAATCAATTAATGCGAGAAGAAAAAGCCATCGTCACAGACATTGCTGGAACAACACGTGATACAGTAGAAGGCTCTATTAATATTGGAGGGTTAACGCTCAATCTGATTGACACAGCAGGCATTCGTAAGACAAACGATGTGATAGAATCTATTGGGATCGAAAAATCAAAAAAACTAATTGATGAATCAGAGTTAATTTTACTTGTTTTAAACGCTAGTGAACCCCTTTCTATTGAAGACAAAGAACTTCTTGAATTAACGAAAAAGAAACATCGGATCATCCTTTTAAATAAATCAGATCTAGATCAAAAAATAGATACCACTCAAATTTCAGGCTACCTTTCAACTTCGATGATTGAAGCATCAAGTATCACACCACTTGAAAATGAAATAAAATCAATCTTTGAAATAAATGACATTAAATCAGACACAACATTTATCTCAAATGCTCGTCACATCGCTAAACTTAACCAAAGTAAAACCTCAATCGAAAGTGCCATCGATCAAATGAAAATAGGGATGCCAATTGATATGGTTGAGATTGATTTAAAGAATGCGTGGGCATTTTTAGGAGAAATCTTAGGCGAAGATATCTCAAATTCTCTTATTGATGAATTATTTACAAAATTTTGCCTGGGGAAATAGGGCTATTTTTCCAAATTTTTTCCATTTATTTATTAGATACTTATAAACATCTAATAAACTTATTTATCCGCTTTTTATATAACTTTTCCACAATTTCCACAGCCGTAATTATAGTTTTTTATTATCTAAAATAATATTTAATTTAATTAAAATATTTTGCCACTTCTTATCACAAACAGTGGAAATGAGAATAGAAAAAGTGTATAATTAGACTTACTTTACACGACTAAAGAAAGAGGACAGGAAATAATGTTGAATTTAAAAAATAAAGAGTATACACAAATAAATGATACAGACAAAATTATTAACCTAGACATCTTTGAGATTATTCCTAATAGACAACAACCAAGAACTATTTTTGATGATGAAAAAATTGTTGATTTAGCTGAATCTATAAAAGAACACGGCGTCATTCAACCTATCGTTGTTCGAAAGGTTGAGGATTTTTATGAGATCGTAGCAGGAGAACGTAGATATCGTGCGACCAAACATTTGAATCTTGAAACCATTCCAGCTATTATTAAAGATTACGACGACGTCACGACTGCAAGTGTTGCGATTATTGAAAACATTCAACGTGAAGATTTAACTTCCATTGAAGAAGCGGTTGCTTACCGTAAACTAATGAATTTGCACGAAATAACTCAGGCAGAATTAGCTCATCAAATTGGTAAAAGTCAATCAACCATTGCGAATAAAATTCGATTGTTGAACTTGTCTCAAGAAGTTCAAGATGCCATTCTTACAAGAGAAATTTCGGAACGCCATGCAAGAACTCTTTTATCTGTAAAACAGGAAGACTTGCAAGTTAAACTTCTGAAAATAATTGTTGAAAAAGGATTAAACGTTAGTCAAACAGAGAAGTTAATAGAAGATTACCTAACGCCTAAAGAAGTAAAACAAAAAGCTAAAACCATTACAAAAATTCCTCGTAATATGAAACTTGCATTAAATACATTTAATCAAGCAGCCATGATGGTTCAGAAAACAGGCATGAACGTTGAAACACAGACAGATGAAACAGACGATGCTTTCATTCTTACTATTTCATTAAAAAAATAAATAAATATTAAATGCCCTTAAGTCATACAAAACTCTTAAGGGCTCTTATCTCTTTTAAGGCAGGAGGATTAGCCATGGGTCGTATTATTGCCATAACCAATCAAAAAGGTGGAGTAGGAAAAACCACATCTAGTATAAATTTATCAGCTTCACTCGCTCATTTAGGTTATAAGATATTGCTTGTTGATATAGATTCACAAGCTAATGCATCAACTGGAGTAGGTGTTTACAAGGGAGATACTAAAAAAACAATTTTTGACTTACTCATTGATGATGTAAGTACAGCTGAAGTTATCGTTAAAACATCAGAGGAAAATTTGTTTCTGATTCCATCCTCACAAGAGTTATCAGGGATTGACACGTTAATTGTCAACGATAAGGACCGAGAGTTTAAACTAAAAGTAAAATTAAAAGAAGTAGAAGACGATTATGATTTTATTATTATTGATTGTCCTCCATCTCTTGGTCTTTTAACCATCAATGCCTTAACAGCTGCTGACTCCACGTTAATTCCTGTTCAATGTGAATATTATGCATTGGAAGGATTAACCCAACTTTTAAATACCATTCGAATTGTTCAGAAGAGATTAAACCCAAACCTCTCTATTGAAGGTGTTTTATTGACGATGTTGGATCGTCGTACGAAGTTGGGCATCGATGTGATTAATGAAGTAAAGCTCTACTTTAAAGAAAAGGTGTTTAATACCATTATTCCAAGGCTAGTAAGATTGAGTGAAGCCCCTTCTTTTGGTAAGTCAATTATTGACTATGATTTTCATTCAAAAGCATCTAAATATTACATTGATCTAGCACATGAGGTGGTGAAGAATAATGACAAGAAGTAGACTTGGAAGAGGTCTTGAATCATTATTTCAAGAACATGATATTGAAAGTGTTGAATCGATTGATAATATCCGTGAAGGTGAAATTGTATCAGAAGTTAAGATTGATGAATTAAGACCTAATCCTTATCAACCACGTAAGTATTTTGATGAGGAGAAATTAGAAGAATTGTCTGCGTCTATAAAAGAGCATGGTGTTTTGCAACCCATCATTGTTAAAAAAGACATTAAAGGATACATTATTATTGCAGGAGAGCGTCGCTTTAGAGCTTCCAAGCGAGCAGGAGTATTAACGATTCCAGCGATTGTTCGTGAGTATAGCGACGATTTAATGATGCAACATGCTTTAATTGAGAACTTGCAACGTGAAGATTTAAATCCAATTGAAGAAGCAAAAAGTTATAAGTTAATTATGCAAAAGCTTGATTTAACACAAGAAAAATTTGCTGAGAAAATTGGTAAGAGTAGAACTTATGTTACGAATATGATGCGTCTTTTAAATTTGCCTGAATTTGTAACCGATGCGATTGAAGAAAGAGCCATATCTATGGGACATGCAAAAATACTTGCAGGTTTAAAAGATGAAGAAAAAGTATTGAAATTTGCTATGTTAATTAAAGAGAAACAAATTTCTGTGAGAGAATTAGAAGAGCTTCTTAAAAATGAAGTGAAACCTAATCATGGAAAGTCCAAACAAAAAGTGACAGAAAATAAGCAGTTGAAAATGTTAGAATCTAACTTGAACACTTATTTTGGTACAAAAGTAAATGTAAAAGATAAAGGTGGGAAAGGTCAAATTGTAATCAATTATTTATCCGTTGAAGACTTGAATCGATTACTAGATATAATGGGGATTGATGTTTAATGGAATTAACACGTGAATTTTTTCAAGATTTAATTAATAATTTTGCGGCACAAATTATACAAGTTATTATTATTCTGGTTATTTTTGCCATTATAAAAAAGTTTGGCATCAGTTTGTTAAGAAAAATATTTACGCTAAAAATTAGGAAAATAAAAAGTACCACTGAAGAATCTTTAAAGCAAAAAGAGACAGTAAAACAATTATGTATTAATGTGTTTAAATATGGGATTAATCTTTTGCAAGTTGTGCTTATTATCTCTGTTTTTGTTTCCATTGGTACGTTAATGGCAAGCGTTGGTGCTTTTGCTATTATCATTACTTTTGCGTTCCAAAGCATGTTAGCAGACATTGTTAGAGGGTTTTTCATTATTTTTGAGGAAATGTTTTTAATTGGTGATTTGATTGAAGTAGCCAGTTATCAAGGAGAAGTTGTTGAGATTGGGCTTCAAACAACAAAGTTACGATTGATTTCAACTAAAGAAATAGTTTTGATCCCAAATCGTAACGTTGGAAATATTGTGAAGTTAGATCCAAAAAGAGTATTAGCTAACCAAGTAAAAAATTAATGTGTAGCATTTAGAAATGAAAAACCGGGAAATCCTAAGATTTTCCGGTTTTATGTGAAGATCATATAATTAAAGAAATACGAGAATAGTGAGATAATACCTACTCCTATAACTAAAGCGCCTAACATTTTGGCTCCTCTATGTAAGGAAAAAATTCCTGTTCCAATACTAATCGCACCTAGGATTAGTGGATAGATAAAGAACGAAGCAATAGAGAAAGCTAGTCCAAGAATTCCAACCATGATAGCTGCATGTGTCGCATCTTTTGTCGAAACCTCTTCATAAACATCGGTTAATTCAGCGGCGTATTCCTCATCGTAATAGTTATTATGTTTTCTTCTAAAATCGTCGTCTCTATGATAATTCATGGCTCATTTTCCCCTTTTAAATAAAATTTTGACGCTTTTATTTTGGCTCATTGAAGGCAAAATTATGCACTTTGTGACGAATATGCTATAATTTGTGGTAGAAAAAATAGGTGGTTGTATGATGGAAGAAAAAAAATTTATTACATTAGGTCAACTTTTAAAAGTGGAAAATATTATTGATAGCGGTGGTCATGCCAAGTGGTTTTTAAGTGAAAATGTGGTTTATGTAAATGGTGAATTGGAAAATCGCCGTGGCCGTAAATTATACGATGGAGACAAAGTTTCCATTGAAGGAATTGGTGATTTCACACTGAACCTGTAGGAGTTTTTGAGATGTTTATTAAAGAACTGTCACTTAATAATTTTAGGAACTACACACGTTTAGAGGTTGATTTTTCTAAACGTGTTAATATTGTGATGGGGAAAAATGCTCAGGGTAAAACGTCTTTAATTGAAGCTATTTATGCCTTATCGACAACGAAATCCCATCGAACGAGCAAAGATGTTCAAATGATTCGTTTGGACGAAGCGTTTGCTAAAATTGATGCCGTTGTTGAAAATGATGAATGTTTTGACTTGTCTTTAGTGTTATCAGGAAAAGGAAAGCGAGCAAAATGCAATGGGGTTGACTTTCGTTTGTTGAGTGAGTACATTGGAAAGTTAAAAGTTGTTTTTTTCGCACCTGAAGATTTATTGATGATAAAAGGATCTCCAACGGTCAGAAGACGTTTTTTGAACATGGCCATTGGTCAGATGGATGGGTTATATTTGCATCATTTGAGTCAGTATAATCAAATTTTAAAGCAGAGAAACGAATTATTGAAACAGTTTGTAGAAAACGATGGAAATCAATTAATGTTAGAAGTGTTAACGCAGCAATTGATTTCGCATTTACTTTATGTTCACGAAAAGCGGATTTGGTTTTTGTCTTCCCTTGAAAAGCATGCGGAATGTGTTCACAAGAAAGTGACCGTTTCGAAAGAACGATTGGAATTAAAGTACATTTCGTCGATTAAAGTGGAAGATATGAGCGAAAGAGAGGTCTTTAATAAGTACGAGGCCAGTTACGGAACCGATAAACGAATGCGAACAACGACCATTGGTATTCATCGTGATGATTTTATGGTTGAAGTGGATGGAATGGATGCATCTGATTTTGCTTCTCAGGGTCAGCAAAGAACAGCGGTTTTGTCGATGAAGTTCGGCGAGGTTGATTTAGTTCATGATGTGACTGGTATTTATCCGGTCTTGTTGCTGGATGATGTGCTGTCTGAGTTAGATGGTCATCGTCAAAGTCAGTTGTTATCGGTGACTAATGAAAAGGTGCAGACGTTCATTACGACGACGAGCATTGATGGAATTGAGGATGAAGTAGTAAAAATAGCTGATGTTTTTGAGGTTGATCAGGCAGAAGTTAAGAGGATAAATTTAGCTTAAAAAAGTACGTATGATAACGTGCTTTTTTAATGTGGAAAAACGTGGCTTTTGACGTGCATTTACCTGCTTTCTATGGTATAATTAAAGACGAGATTTTCCGGGTAGGAGTAGGTGATTATCGTGGGTGAAAAGGAAGAAATTTTGGAGATAAAATCCATTGCTGTCGAAGGTGATTATGAAGGTAGTGACATTCAAGTTCTGGAAGGCTTAGAAGCCGTTCGTTTGCGACCAGGTATGTACATTGGTGGGACGGATAAGAGTGCTTTACATCATTTAGTATGGGAAATTGTTGACAATTCCATTGATGAGGCATTGGCTGGTTATTGTACTGAAATTAACATTGTCATTACAGCAGATGAAGAAATTACCGTGGCAGATAATGGGCGAGGAATTCCTGTCGATATTCATGAGAAAACCGGTTTGTCGACCGTTGAGACGGTTTTCACTGTACTCCACGCTGGTGGTAAGTTTGGTGGTGGCGGCTATAAGGTGTCTGGTGGTCTTCATGGGGTAGGAGCTTCCGTCGTTAACGCCTTGTCGGAATATTTAGAAGTGACAGTTAACCGCAATGGGAATCAGTATTTTCAACGATTCGAAAAAGGAGATGCTATTGGGGAATTATCAGAGATTGGAACGTCAGAAACCAGTGGAACGTTTGTGCGCTTTAAGCCAGACGAGACCATTTTTGACGAGACCACCATTTACGAATACGAAATTCTCCAGCGTCGCGTACGTGAGCTAGCTTTTTTAAATCGGGGTCTACGTATTACTCTTGAAGATCAGCGCTCTGGCGGGGAAAGAAAAGAGGAGTACCACGCAGAAGGTGGAATTAGTGAGTACGTTTCTTATCTGAATAAAGGGAAAGAAGTCTTACACGAAGAAATCATTCAAGCAGAAGGTGAAATTGATAGCGTTCAAGTTGAAGTGGCGATGCAGTATAACGTTGGTTTTTCTGAAGGAAAAATTTATTCCTACGCCAATAATATTAACACCGGTGGTGGTGGAACCCATGATTCTGGATTTAGAGCGGCTTTAACCCGAATTGTTAACCGATTTGCAAAAGAAATGAACGTGTTAAAAGGGGATGACACCTTAACTGGAGATGACATCCGTGAAGGATTGGTTGCGATCGTCTCAGCGAAGCACCCAGATCCACAGTTTAAAGGTCAAACAAAAGATCAGTTGGCCAACAGTGAAGTACGTAAGATTACCGATAATATTTTCGCTACCGCTTTTGAGCGTTTTTTACTTGAACAACCAAAAATCGCAAAAATCATTGTTGATAAAGCATTACTCGCGGCGCGTGCTCGTGCCGCAGCAAAAAAGAGCCGTGAAATGGTACAGCGAAAGTCTCCACTGGAATCGTTAGGATTAAAGAGCAAACTAGCGGACTGTCAATCAAAAGATCCTTCCATTTCGGAAGTTTACATTGTTGAGGGGGACTCGGCAGGTGGTTCTGCTAAGCAAGGTCGTGACAATAAATTCCAAGCGATCTTACCTTTGCGTGGGAAAGTATTAAACGTGGAAAAGGCGCGTATTAATCAGGTCTATGCTAATAATGAAATCAAGAGTATGATTCATGCGATTGGAACTGGGGTAGGAGACGACTTTGATCTCGAGAGAGCACGTTATCATAAAATTGTCATTATGACCGATGCTGACGTAGATGGAGCACACATTCGTACGTTATTGCTGACCTTCTTCTATCGCTACATGAAGCCTTTAATTGAAAATGGTTATATTTACATTGCTCAACCGCCGTTATTTAAGGTTACGCAAGGAAAGAAGATTGAGTACATTTATAATGAAGCTGGTTTAGAAACTTACATGAAGACGTTAACACCAACCCCACGACCAAATATTCAACGCTATAAAGGTCTTGGAGAGATGAACGCAGAGCAATTATGGGAGACCACCATGGATCCTGAAATTCGAACGTTGCTACAAGTGACGCTTGATGATGCTATGGAGGCAGATGAAATTTTTGATATTTTAATGGGTGATCGCGTAGAACCAAGACGTGAGTTTATTGATGCCAATGCCACGTATGCAAACTTGGATGTTTAGGAAGTAGGTGTAGAGAATGAGTGATCAAGTTAAACCTCATAGTATTGTTAGTGAGATGAAGCAGTCTTTTATTGACTACTCCATGAGCGTTATTGCAGCCAGAGCACTTCCAGATGTGCGTGATGGTTTGAAACCAGTTCATCGTCGGATTTTATATTCGATGAACGATTTAGGAATGCATAGTGATAAGCCTTATAAAAAATCGGCTCGTATTATTGGGGACGTTATTGCTAAGTATCACCCACACGGTGATTCTTCGGTATACGATGCGATGGTTAGAATGGCGCAAGACTTTAGTTATCGTGGACCACTTGTAGACGGTCACGGTAACTTTGGATCCGTTGATGGGGATGCACCGGCAGCGATGCGTTATACGGAAGCTCGTATGTCGAAATTGGCCATGGAAATGTTACGTGACATCAACAAGGATACCGTTGATTTTGTACCAAACTTTGATGAAGAGGAAACGGAGCCATCGGTAATGCCAGCTAAGTTTCCAAACCTTTTAGTAAACGGTGCGACAGGGATCGCTGTTGGGATGGCGACCAATATTGCTCCTCACAACTTAGGAGAGGTCATCGATGGGTGTGTGGCTTATATCGATAACCAAGACATTGAAATTTCTGAGTTGATGGAACACATTAAAGGGCCTGACCTACCGACGGGAGCTTCTATTTTAGGAACCCGTGGAATTAAGGATGCTTATGAGACAGGAAAAGGCCGTATTATTATTCGTTCTAAATGTGAAATTTTTGAGGATAAGAGCGGTAAAGCCCGAATTATCGTAACGGAAATTCCTTATCAAGTAAATCGCGAAACTTTAATTGAGAAAATTGCGGAGTTAGTGAAGCAAAAGCGTTTGGATGGGATTACAGATTTACGTAACGAATCTAATCGTGAAGGGACGCGTATTGTAATTGAACTACGTAAGGATGTAAATGCCGGGGTAATGTTAAACCACCTGTATAAGCAGACACAATTGCAAGTATCTTTTAGTATCAATATGTTGGCTCTAGTTGGAAGGTCTCCGCAAGTCTTGAACTTAAAGGAAATCTTAGCTCATTACGTGAAGCATCAGTTTGAAGTGGTAACCCGTAAGACGAAGTTTGAGTTAAATAAGGCGGAAGCGCGTGCCCATATTTTAGAAGGTTTCCGTAAGGCGCTTGATAACATCGACCGCATCATTGAAATCATTCGTGGTTCGGATAGCGATGACATAGCGCTTGCTGGATTGATTGAAGAGTTTGGTTTCACCGAAATTCAAGGACGCGCTATCTTGGATTTGAGGTTACGTCGCTTAACAGGACTTGAACGCGGTAAGATAGAGAACGAATACCAGGAATTAGTGATCCTTATTGCTGATTTAAAAGATATTCTTGCAAACGAGTCGCGCGTATATGAGATTATCCGCACAGATTTACTCGTCATTAAGGAGAAGCATGGTGACGAACGCAAAACAACCATTGAAGTAAGTGGTGATTTTGATATTGAAGATGAGGATTTAATTCCACGTGAGCAAGTCATTATTACGATTACGGATAAAGGTTATGTGAAACGACAGCCAATTAATACCTATCGTTCACAACATCGTGGTGGTCGTGGGATCCAAGCCATGGGTACCAACGAAGACGATTTCGTTAAGGAGCTGTTAACGACGTCAAGTCACGATCATTTATTGTTCTTTACGAGTACGGGGAAAGTCTACATTAAAAAGGCTTATACCATACCGGAAGCGTCTCGAACAGCAAAGGGATTACCAATTGTCAACTTAATTGATCTAGCGCCGGATGAAGTAGTAAGTGCGGTAATTGCAGTAGATGAGTTTAAAGATACAGAATTCTTGTTCTTTGCGACGAAGTTTGGTGTGGTGAAACGAACCAGCTTATCGGAATTTGCGAGCATTAGACAAAACGGTAAAAAGGCTTTAACCATCCGTGAAGACGATGTGTTATTATCGGTTAGAAAGACAACAGGTGAGAACGATGTCGTCATTGCTTCGAGTAGTGGAAATCTGATCTGGTTTGAGGAAGCGCAAATCAGATGCATGGGTCGTGCTGCTGCTGGTGTGCGTGGGATTCGTTTAAAAGACGATGAAATAGCGATTGGGATGGAATTAGTTAATCCGGATCAACAAATTCTTGTTGTTTCGGAAAATGGACTTGGTAAACGAACGCCAATTGAAGAATACCGTAAAACAAGTCGCGGTAGTAAAGGGGTTAAAACCATCAACATGACCGATAAAACAGGGGCATTAATTGCCATGAAGCCGGTTAATGGAGATGAGGACTTACTCATTGTAACTAACGATGGGATTATTATTCGAACTTCTTTAGAGCAAGTATCAACGACCGGCCGCTCGACACAAGGGGTGAAGTTAATGCGAGTTGGTGATGGGCAAGCCGTAGCCAGTGTAACGGTGACGGAGAAAGAGATCGAAGAAGAAATGGAAGTTGATGAGGTAGAAGCAACATTAGAAAACGAAGAATAAGAAAAAACCTAGCTGGCTGATCTAGCTAGGTTTTTGTATACAGCATTATCAATGTTCCACGTGGAACAAAAATTAGCGAATCAAACTTGAAAAACAAGAGATAAATGAGTTTAACTCTGCTTTGATTTATGGTATGATATATGGTACTAATTCTTTTAAACAGGAGGGAATTTACGTGTTAGATTTAAGGCGGGTTGTTGGAAACATTGATGAAGTCATTGAAGCAGTGGAAACAAGAGGTGGAGACTATTCCTACCTGAGAGAAGTTGTCGCTCTAGATGAGAGTCGTAAAGAATTTATTTTTCAAGTAGAGCAATTAAAGGCTAAGCGAAACGAGTCTTCTAAGAAGATTGGTGAGTATAAGCGAACTGGTCAAGATGTTGCACCGATTATGTCTGAGATGGATGGCATTGGTGATGAGATTAAAGCACTGGATGAAAAAATTAAAACGATCGACGAAAAAATCAAGGATATCCTACTAGGGGTTCCGAATGTTCCATGTGGAACATTGCCAATTGGAAAAGATGAGGAAGATAATGTAGAAGTCCATAAACACGGTGAAGTGACAACCTTCTCTTTTGAACCAAAGGCCCATTGGGACTTGGTAACGGACCTCGATATCATCGATTTTGAGCGTGCATCTAAGATAACCGGTAGTCGCTTTGCGGTGTATAAAGGTCTGGGTGCTCGATTAGAGCGTGCTTTAGCTAGCTTTATGTTGGATTTACATACGATGGAGCATGGTTATCATGAAATTCTGCCTCCGGTCATCGTTAACAGTAAAAGCATGACAGGGACAGGAAGTCTACCTAAGTTTGCAGAGGATCTTTTTAAGTTAGAAGGTAGTGATTATTATTTGATCCCTACGGCCGAAGTTCCAGTCACTAATTTGCATATGGATGAAATCTTAAACGGTGAACAATTACCGATCAAGTACACCGCCTATAGTGGATGCTTCAGATCAGAAGCAGGGTCAGCAGGGCGTGATACCCGTGGGATTATTCGTCAACATCAATTTAGTAAGGTTGAATTGGTAAAGTTTGTAAAGCCAGAAGAGTCTTACGATCAACTAGAGAAGCTACTTGCCAACGCTGAGAAAGTATTACAGCTACTAGAATTACCGTATCGTGTCATTACGCTTTGTACAGGAGACATTGGCTTCTCAGCTGCAAAGACTTATGACATTGAAGTTTGGTTACCATCGTATAACGAATACAAGGAAATTTCTTCTTGTAGTAATTTTGAAGACTTCCAAGCACGGCGTGCAAACATTAAGTTTAAGCGTGAAAAGGGTGCAAAAGCGGAGTTTGTTCATACGTTGAATGGTTCTGGCCTCGCAATTGGCCGTACTTTTGCTGCCATTATTGAGAATTATCAGAATGAAGATGGTAGTGTCCGAGTACCAAAAGCATTACAACCATATATGGGTGGTCTAGAGGTTATTAAGTAGATTGAATTAAAATCCGTCGTGAAAGCGGCGGTTTTGCTTTGTTTTAGATAGGGGAGGGGGAAATAGGAATAGAAATTAGGTGTTAACATGAAAGTATGTTTACTTTCAAGTGGCAGCATAGGGAATGCCATCGTAATTGAATCGGAATACGATTCAATTCTGATCGATTGTGGGCTGTCGTTTAAAAAGTTTTTAGAACTAATGGATCAAACGGGCTTGGATCCAGGCAAGCTTAAGCATGTGCTAGTCACGCATGAACATACAGATCATAGCAAAAGCGTTGGTGTTTGTGGGAGGAAGCTTGGCCTTGGCATTTGGGCGACCAAAGGTACAGAAGAAGCCATGTATCAAAAAAAAGTGTTGCGGGAAAAAGATGCTGAGATTAATATTATTAAGAAGTACGAGCAGTATGAGGTAGCTGGGTTTACGATTACGCCATTTCCACTATCCCATGATGCTAGCGAACCGGTCGGCTTTGTTGTGGAACGAGATGATAAAAAGGTAGTTTACCTTACCGATACGGGCTACGTTTCAAGAGATGTGATGGACGCAGTAAAAGATGCTGATTTATATATGATGGAGATGAACCATAACGTGGAAATGCTCCATATGTGTGAAAGGCCATGGAGCGTGAAGCAGCGCATCCTAAGTGATGATGGTCATCTATCCAATGAAGATGGAGCCTATGTGCTAAGTAAAGTCATTGGTGAGAATACAAAGCACGTTTTTTTGTCCCATATCAGCCAAGATGCTAATCTGCCGGAACTTGCGATGATGACATTGAAAGACGTTTTGAAAGAGCGAAACGTGGATTTATCAAAACTAAACTTGCACTTGACCTATCCGATGCAACCGTCCAATATCGTTGAATTGTAATAAGAGTAAAGGTGTTGATTCCATGTTAAAAATCGTCGTTTTATCTATTTCTTTCCTTCTTATGAGTGCCCTCGCTATGAATGGGATCTTACCTGAAATTAGGGATGCGCTAGGCATTACTCAGACACAAAGTGAGCTGTTAATAACCATACCAAGCATTGCAACGTTAATTTTTGTGACCATGTCCAATGGCTTGATTAAGCGATTTGGGATGAAGAAAACGGTCGTAGCGGGATTAATCATTGCTGGAATGGGAGGAGTCATGCCCGCCTTTTATGCTGAAAGTTACGCTTATCTTCTAGCCGGCCGATTCTTGTTGGGAGCAGGGAAAGGGTTAATCTTCACCTCGTCGATTAGCTATATTAATATTCTATTTGACGAAAGGGAGCGAGCGACGCTCATTGGTTATCGGAGTGCCATGGAGATGTTAGGCCAAAGCTTATTGACGTTGGCATTAGGTGCTTTAGCGGTTATTAGTTGGAGCTTTAGCTTTGTCGCATATGGCGTTTATTTCTTAGTCGCCCTTGCGGTCGCCTTTAAGATACCAGAAGTTGAAACAGGGAGTGACAAGATAGAAAATAGAGGTAGCAATGGCAATAAAATGCCAGCTATTATTTATCCGCTGGCCTTGTTTGTAGGATTAGTCGTTATTTCTAGTTCCATGATCAGCATTAGGTTTCCAGCGATGGTAACTGAGATCATGGGCGAGACTTATAATTCAAGTTTCCTCGTTGCCATGCGACCAATTTTAAGTATTATAGCTGCTATTTTCTTTGGAAAGCTCCATCGCCTTTTAGGAAAGAAGTTACTTTATATAGGGATGCTATGTCTTCTTAGCTCCCAGTTATTGATTGGCTTTTCAAACGGTAACTTTTGGGTACTTGTTATTGGGTTCTTATTAAGTTCCTTCGTTACAGGCTGGATTGTTCCGATTATTGTTAGTACCATCTCAAAAGTAACGACGGTAGGTGCGAAGCAACGAACGGCCATGTCCTACGTCTTGATTTGTGCCAACGTTGGTGTCTTTGTTATGCCATTTCTTGTCCAGGGATTAGAGTTTGTGGTTAACAGCTCGGATCTAGCAGCACCTTATCCAGTTATGGCGGTTGCCATCGGCGCTACTTTATTAATATTAATGACATTCAGTAATCATCAGCCTTTTCGTAAGAAAGTGGGGCTAGATCATGGATAAATGTGTTTTTAGTTGTTTGGAACACGTAGAAGAATTAATGGATGACCTTTTAGAGGACGTCGGCCAGATGCCAATTATAGAAGTGGTTAAGAATAAAGAGTTGTGTGCGCGTTGCGCGAATCATGCCATCTATCAACTTATAGGAAGCGATGTGGAAATCACATGGGAGTAAAAATAACCGTTATTTCAGTAGGGAAAATAAAAGAAAAATATTTACAGTTAGGCATCGATGAATTCAAAAAAAGATTAAGTCGTTTTTGTCAACTTAACCTTATTGAATTAAAAGATGAGCCCATTAACGATCGGGCATCGGATAAAGATTTAGAGCTAATTAAGGAAAAAGAAGGCAAACAGATTTTAGATAAAGTGCTAGAGGGGGCTTATGTCATAGCCATGGACATTGATGGGAAGCAACTGCCATCAGTGGAATTGGCTAATAAGATGCAGGATATTACAACATATGGTATGAGCCATATTGTCTTTATTATCGGTGGATCTGTGGGATTAAGTGGGGAAGTAAAACAGCGAGCGGATTTAAAGTTAAGTTTTTCAAAAATGACTTTCCCCCATCAGTTGTTCAAGTTAATGTTGCTAGAGCAAGTATACCGAGCGTTTAAAATCAATGGAAAAGAAGCTTACCATAAGTAGGCTTCTTTTATTTTGGTTAATCAGTCACTTTTTTTGTAGCTAAGCTCTAAACTCAAAGAGTATTAGCCATTGAATTTCTTAACATATTTTTGATGTATATACTGATTGATATAGCCTTTAATCTCATCAACTTTTTCAATCAATTTCTAGGATCAATTGAATTCGATCCTTGTTCAAGGGGCTGACCAGATAAGAATAACTGAATAGAAGGAGATTCGTTCTCAGTCGTTAAAAATTCTTGGATTCGTTTCACAGTTCCGGAGCTACCATCAATAATCGAGATTCCTTTAGGAAACGTTTTTTCAAAAGCAGATTTAAATAAGGGGAAGTGGGTGCATCCGAGTACGATGCTGCCATATAAGTTTAAGTTGAAAGCATTGAAGCTTTTTTTAAGATAAGGTAAAACTTTCTCATCGGAAAATTCACCAATTTCAGCAAATTCTACAAGTTGAGCTAGTGGGCAAAGATCAACCATTTCTTGAGCATCTAATTTTTGGATTAGCTCGAGGACTTGATTTTTAGACTTGGTACCATAAGGTGCATTTTTTGAGTCAGCAAAATAGAGATATTCATGGTTAGGAATTAGTTTCAAACACTCTTTCAGTACCGTTAATCCACCGATGCCGGAGTCTAGTATACCGATTTTCATCTTTTAAAACCTCGCAGATAGCTCAAATTTCGATTACTATTTTGTAACGAATACAATATTTACTCTATTTGGCTACGTAGTTTGAAATGATAGTGTGTACTAATAAGTGCTAACAGTAGAGTAATTAGCCAAAAGGCTATAGTCGTTATCAGCCATTCCTCCCTGAAAACACTGTTAGCAAAGAAAGTATGGCGCAACCCGGTAATAATATAAGAAAAAGGGGTCAGATCCATTAAACGAACAAACCAGTTGGGAATTCCTTGCATATTATTAATACGCCAAATAGGACCAGAGAAAAAGAAAAGTAATCGCATAATTGGCTTTAAAATATTTTGATAATCAGGAAAGCGAAGAATGATATTAGAATTGAATAAAGCAAAAAAATAAACAAAAAGCAACATTGCCATTAGATAATAAGTGAAAGCCAACCAATGAATGCTAGGCGAAATACCTGAAATTAAGACGACGAGAATGCTAATTGCTAGTAGAACAAAGTAGCTTGAAAGCCTGTTGGCAATTGAAATAGCCGGGAATATACTGAGGGGGAATTTTAATTTTGAAAACAGATGCTTTTTCTTCCTAATGCTCCCGCCGGCTCTAGTTACTGCACTACTCATAAAGCCCCAAGCAGTCATACCTATTAACATCCACGGGATAAAGGGAATGAGATTTCCACCTACGTTGACACCACTTCGATTTCTTAGAATGCCAAAAACAAGCCCCCAAATCGCCATTTGGATTAATGGGTTCAAGTATTCCCAAATCATACCAAAGCGGTGCTCTCTATAAACTATTTTTTTGTTGAGCCTAGCATATGTCCAAGCAAAATGAAGGTAGCTTAAGACTTCGCTTAGAATGGTTTTAATTTTTAGCATAGGGTGGGCTCCTTTATGACAAAAATTCCGAAATAATCTCTGTTATTGGACGAGTGGGTACATAGTTTAAGATAATGAATATGAAGCAAAGAATAAGAGAAACAATAAGTAGTTTGTAAAAAAGAGGCATTTGATTTGATGAGGATGGTGGTAGCTCAAAAAATTGCTTAACATCTGGCTCTAACGAATTAGATGTCGAGAGATCTTGAGAAATTTGTTCGGAATAACTGTTTATTTCAAAGCCTTCTCGTTCTTTCTTCTGCTTTTTTTCAAGAATTAATTTATCTTGTTTAGACAAATTTTTATAATTAGCGGAATCTTGATGATAGGCGGCCACTACCTCTTGAGGAAGGCCTGCGCTTTTAACTACACCATTTTCTATCCAAAAAGCTTTATCGAAAGGATCTTTGATAGGTAGTAAGCGAGAGCTACTAATGAAAATGATTTTTCCCTTAGCTTTTAATTCAGTAATTTTTTGTGAGTAAGCTTTGATAAAGGACTTGTCCGTGTCAAATAAATTGCCATCTATAATAAAAATATCAGCAGCTTGGTGTATAATTATTGAAAGTTTCAACTTTGTTGCAAGACCTTTAGGATATTTTCCAACCGGCTTATCAATATGGCTTGAAAGGCCTGAAAAAGCAATAATATCCTCTGCTAAGCTTTTGGCCTTTTTTGGAGTAGATCCATAGGATAAGCACAATAATCGGATGTTATCTCTGCCCGATAATTTCGGATTTAACCGATTTTCGTCAGATAAGAACACCACCTCACCAATACGCACCAGCTGACCAGTTGTTGGCGAGGATAAGCCAGCAATAATTTTTACCAAAGTTGACCTGCCAGATTCGTTTTTCCCAATTAAGCGTATAGCTTCCCCAGCCTTAGCTTCAAAAGAAATGCCACGAATTATCCAGGAATCATGTGCCGCATTTCCTTTTTTCTTCGTAGCCCTTACTTGGCTTTTTTTGGTTATATAAGATGCAGAAACTCTAGCTTCTTTTGACAAGGAAATCACACCTAACGCTCTAATGCTTTGATGTTGTTCACTGTAACAATTTAATGTGAACTGAGAATAAACTTTAATATTTTATCATATTACCATATTTTCCTCAATAATAGCAAAGTTGATAATAGTATGCACATTTTTGCAACAATTAGAAGGGCACAAGAAATTAAAACAAAGAAAGATGTTTTTCCTTAAGCATTGTGATATAATTACATATTGTTGGCTTTTTTGACGAGGTGCAACTATACGTTGATAAGCATATCTACGCACTAAACGTTGATAATATAAGCAAATAAAACACGAGGTGCTTTTGTGGACGTATCGAAATTAGTGAGAAAAGTAAAAGGGACATTAAGAGGGATTGTTGTTTTCCCCATGACCCTAAAAGGTTATCAACTTGGGCGAGCTAAAGATTGGTGGCTTAGTAAACGTTGCGACCTACAAGAAAATAAGGAATTATCTTTTAGAAAAAAGAAATGGGCGCATCGCCGTGGCTTTTTAGGAAACTACGTTGCTTATACGGGAATCGACGCTAGCAACTATAAAAACTTTATTTCTGAGAAGAAATACCATTACATTCAACCGATTAATAGTAAATACAATAAGTGGTTAAACGACCAGGTTTCTGTGACGAGGGTGTATAAGCCTTTTGACCATCTATTCCCTCAAATGCATTACCATTTTTACGTAAGAGATGGAAAATGGAAAGTATTTGCCGATTCAGAAGAGGCGAAAAAGCATGCTGAAACAGAAGAAGGCATTCTGGAATTTATCCGATTAAAAGGTAAAATAAATTTGTCTCCAACCCATCTCGATCGACCGGTTGTGATTAGTTATGTGAATGATACTTATTTTCTTAACCATGAAGAAATAAACGAAAAAATGTTAAAAGCGTTCATTTTTAGAAAACCGGGGAGTGGCTTTTATCGTGATAGCACGATCATGATCACTGAACCCGTGTTAGAAAATGAAGATTTTTGTGATGAAAAAGCGTTTTGTGGTCACAGACTTCAGCTATATATTCTGAATTCAGAAGGAGATAACCCTAAAATTGGAGATGCTTTTCTAATTGAGCGAAAAATGGGTCGAAGGTTTATGACCTATTACGATGAGCTTAAACTGGAAGAACTATACGCTGTTAAATTGGGTGCGGATAAGTTACCAAAAGAAATGAAAGAGGCCATTAAGCAGCTAGAAGAGGAAGAGGGTTTCCGATTACTGAACTGGCATCGAGTTAATGCTGTTAGCGGTGAGATTGCAGGCCAGAAGAACAAGGCCATTCCGTTTTACGATGAACTTAAAACTGAGATTAAAAAAATTTGCCTCTATACGCCACAAATCGAATTTTTTGCCATGAGTGTGGTGATGACCGAAGATGGGTTTAAGATTGAAGAAATGCAAGACATCCCACCGTTTCCTAAACAGCATCTTTTTAGTGAAGAGGTGAATGAATATTTACTAAAACGGGTGCAAGAAAAAGTAACAGTTTTTAGAAAACCATCAACCCTTATTAGTCATAGCTGGAAAAGGGTCGTTCTACAAGTTAGAAAAAGATTTGCACGTGCATTTTTCCCAGAGACGCTATACCCTTATTTAAGTATTCGAACGATTCAAGAATGCACCAATGACTTCTTTACCAACAAAGAAGCGGGATTTAGAGAAAAATTATGGGCTTACAAACATGGCTTTCAATCTTATCGGCTATCTCAATATGGTATTACGAGGAAAAATCACGAAGAATTTATTTCCGACTTTGAGTACAAATGGTTAAGACACATCAACGGTAAATACCGAACGTGGTTTGAAGATAAAGTGACCATTAAGTACATCTTAAGAGACTTTAAAGAATGTTTTCCTAACTACTACTATTTTACAGCGGTCAAAAATGGGAATAGTAAAATTATTCCTTTAATGGACTGTCCAGAAGGATATGAAGCGAGCTATGAGGATATCTTCCGATTGGTAGAAGAGAAAAAGATGTTGGCACTTAAACCAGACGAAGGATCTCACGGTGAAGGATTCTTTAAGTTTACTTATGCAGATGATAGTTACTACCTGAATGATGAAGAGGTTTCGAAAGAAAGAGTAATGGAACTATTTAAAGACGTGGATAACCAATACCTGATTACGGAATTCATTCAAATGCATCCAGAAATTGCAAAAATTTATCCAGGCTCAGTCAACACGGTGCGATTAACGGTGTTCAAAAAAGATGGGATCACACCTTATATCGGAAATGGGTATATGCGCTATGGTACTGCTGAAACAGGGGGTGTTGATAATATTGGTGCTGGAGGAATAGGGGTAGACGTTAACGTTGAAACAGGATTTTTCTATAATCCGGTTAAATTGAAGGATGGAGCGATTTTGGTTCCATGCGAGTACCACCCAGATACGGGTGAAAAAATTGAGGGTTATTTGCCGAACTGGGAGTACGTAAGAGAAACGATTTTGAAAATCGCAACTGCGGTTCCTGAGATGGAGTACTTTGGATTTGATTTGGCAATTACAGAAGATGGTATTAAATTCCCGGAAATCAATCGATTCCCTGATTATCCGAGAATTAATAAGCTAACCCCTGAAACGATTGATTATTTACTTTATAAGTTGGATGCCAAAAGATCTGAGTATGGTTACAATAGGAAAAAGCCGCCATGGCGCTTGGTTAATTTACCCAAGAGAAGGAAAAGGTAAGCTTGCTTAGGAGGAAATTGAAGATGAAATTTTTGAAGACATTAAAAAAAGATTCCTCTGGGCAGGGGACAGGAGAAATTGAGGAACTTTTTCTGAAAGATATTGAGTATACGGTCTACAAAAAAAAGATTAAAATTATCAAGTATAAGGGTCGAGAAAAAAGTCTAGTGATACCAAACACAGTTAAAGGAAAATTAGTTTCTGTCATTGGATCAGAAGCTTTTGCGAATCTTGACTTTTTAGAGGAAGTTGTCATTCCGGAAAGTGTCGATACGATTTACCGAGGTGCTTTTAAAGGCTGCACCTCTTTAAAGGAAATTGAGCTTCCAGAAGCCTTGACGGTTCTAAATGCAGAAACCTTTCATGGTTGTACTAGCCTTGAAAAAGTTGGATTACCTTATGACTTGGAGAGAATTTGCCAATCCGTATTTGAAAACTGTAGTAATTTAGTAGAATTTTATCACTATAGTAAACGAGGAATTAGTGCCGTTATGGTAACGGATCGGAAGCTTAGAGAGGCGCAGCTACCAACCTTGCTTGATTATATTGGTGATAATGCATTTAAGGGCTGTAAGTCACTGACAGAAGTAACCCTACCTTATCGAGTGGATGTCATCAAGGAAGGTGTTTTCCAAGATTGTTCTGCCTTAGAAAGAATACATATCCATAATCGATTAAAAGCGATAAAAGAGCACGCATTCCTAGGTTGTCAAAGTTTAAAAGAAATCAAGCTACCATTGCTTTTAAAGAACATTGCTGAAAATGTTTTTGAATCTTCAACGACCATTGTTACGGAGGAAATAGCATATGCAGCTGAATATGCTAAACAAAATGAGATCCCACTCAGAACATTGCCAAAGCTAGATCAAATGCCTCAATTATCTAGCCAAATGATAAACTATGGTGGAGATGAGTGGATTCCTTTAGATGAATATCAATCCTTTTATAGTGAGGAAGACGCCCAAATAATCGTAGAGAAATACGAAATGAGAAGACCTTCTTATGAGCTAATTGAAAGGCCGTCGTTACAGTCACAGAATAACATAAAAGCTGCTCGCTATGAACTTAGCGATGGTAAATACATAAATAAAGTAAAGACCACAAAGAACCGAGCACGGATCATGATGACAGGAGACCTAATGAGTAGGTATCGTCAACAATCGTTAGCATTCAAAGATGGTGGCTACAATTTCGAAGATAGCTTTTGGTTTGTGCGAGAACTTTTAGCTCAGTCTGACTTGGCGATTGGAAATATGGAGAGCATGACCTCACCATCTGCGCCACTTACTGTTGAATCAGAGCATGTGAACAATCGTCCCCATTTAAATGCGCCTGAAAGTTTTTTAGGGGCTATCAGAAATGCTAATTTCGATGCAGTTGTCAACGCTCAAAACCATGTATATGACACTGGAACATTGGGAATTTTGGAGACGCTTGATATGCATAATAAATATCAGCTGATGCATACAGGCGCCTATGTAAGCCCCTCGGATAAGCGCTATATTCTAGTAGAAATAAACAACATCAAAGTGGCTTTATTGGCCTATTTTGATGGCGCTAGACAGTTGATGAAAAAGGCAAACTTTACGAAGATTGGGCGCGAGACTTTGCTTAATATTTATTCTAAAGAGCAGGTGCAAAAAGATGCGATGGATGCTAAGGCAGAGGGGGCAGAGTTCATTATCGCATATTGTCATTGGGGGCGAGAGTATACACATGCTTTAACGTTGCGCCAAAAGCAGTTTGCTCGTGAAACCGCAAATGCAGGAGTCGACTATATTTTTGGTGCACATTCCCATTGTGTTCAACCTTATGCTGAGGTTAAAACGACCGATGACAGAGTGGTGCCTGTTATTTATTCAGGCGGTAACTTTTTAGCAGATATTAATATCAAACCGCCTATCACACGAGACACTCTAATAGCGGAGATTACAATAATAAAAGATGAAGACGGTAAGGTTCGCATCGAAAAGAACGGTTACTATCCGTGTAGGATTATGAAGCTTGGCGAACGTGAAGAAAAGAAAACCTATGCGGTTATTCCAACGAGTGTTTCTTTTAAAGGACGTCCCGTCAAGACAAAAGTTTTAAAAGAAGCAGAAAAGCGAATTGAAAAAGTCTTAGGAAAGAAAATCGAAAAGCTTAAGCCAGCAGGAATGGATCTGAATATTAGCTTAAGTAGGACACCATTTGATTATACTCATGCGGAAGAGAATCCGTTATTGACAACAGACTTTATCTGCCATGCGATAGGTGTTCCTTGCCCTGAGGAAAGTAAAACGTATCGCTCGTTTCGTCATGCCCAACGAGCAGGAACTAACGATGTTGCGTTTTTGCTCAGATATAGGAAAGACTTTAGTATAGGAGAGCTAGCCGATATGGCAATTAGGAATGGTGCGACTTTACTCGTTAGTACAGAGCAAATTAAAGATTATCCATGTCTAATTGTGGAGAATATGAGAGAGGCATGGGTTAAGCTTTCATCAGCATATCGTCAACGATATGATGTAAACGTAATAGGTGTAACGGGCAGCATTGGGAAAACAACGACAAAAGACTTTATTGTTGCTGCAATCGGAGGATTAGGTGATGACTCTACTGTAAAGTTTAGTCCTGGGAATTTTAATATGTGGTCAACGGCTGCAAGAGTACTCCAAGAGCTTGATGAGAACCATAAAGTGTATGTTCAAGAAATCTCCGAGGCGGGCAGCATCACGCATAGCAATACAACTACCGTTTCTCAGATGATTCATCCGAATGTATCTGTTCTGACAAAGATTACAAAAGCGCATATGGGTCAGTTTAAGACAATGAAAAATGTAACAAAAGCTGTCTTTGATATCACTGCTGGGATGGATGCTGCGGCTCCTTTAGTTATTAACGCAGATGATCCGTATCAAATGGAGTTTAAAGTAGATCGAACGGTCATTACTTATGGGCTAATAAATGAAGAAGCAGATTATCGGGCAGTTAATATTAGGCCAAATTATGACGTTGAAGAATATGGAATTGATTTTGAAATTGCTTATCAGGAGAAAAAGATTCCTATCCACATTAAATTCTTTGGAGAGCATAATGTTTATAGCGCCTTAGCAGCCTTTGTTACAGCTAAAATACTCGGGCTGTCTGATGGAGAAGTGCAAAAAAATCTTTTAACTGCTAAAGCAGAAGGGGTTAGATCAAATCTGATTCATGTGAAAGGATATAATCTATACCTTGATTGCTATAACGCAAGTGAGGAATCCACTAAAGCATCTTTGAAAACACTCACTCTTTTAAACAATAGAAATCAAGATTTTAGGCGGATCGCTGTGTTAGGAAATATTGCGGGGTCCAGCCCTGAGGCAGAGCAAATTCATAAAAATATTGGTAAGGCCGTTGCAGAGTCGAATATTGATATATTCGTCAGCTGTGGTGACGCTGCACGAGTCATTGCAGAAGAAGCAAAAACAAACGAAGACATAAAAGTACTCAGTGCAAAAAATCTTCGAGAGGCTCAAAAGATCTTGTCGAAACATATTAAACCGAACGATATTATTCTATTTAAAGGGAACCGCTCCGACAAGCTAGAAGTAGCAATTAATGGCGTATTTGGTACTGATTTTAAGCAATAAAAGGCAATCATCGAGGTGAAAGAAATGAAAAAGTCAATAGTGGTGATTTTTGGAGGTTGTTCTCCAGAATATGAGGTGTCATGTAATTCAGGAGCATCCTTAATAGATGCCATTGATAAAGAAAAGTTTAATGTATATCCATTAGGTATTACGAGAGAAGGTGAATGGATTCTCACAGATGCTACTTTTGAAGAGATAAGAAACGGTGAAGATTGGGTGAAATCTGCTGGAAATAAAAAGGCATTTATCTCACCCGACCGAAACGTTCATGGGTTAGTAGTCATGGATGGGAATAAATTTGATGTAGTGAACGTTGACTGTGTTTTTCCAATCGTACATGGTGAAAATGGCGAAGATGGCACCTTGCAAGGATTATTAGAGCTTGCCAATATCCCCTATGTTGGTTCGAAAGTACTAGCGTCAGCTTGTAGTATGGATAAAGCAGTTACAAGAATTTTTGCCGACCAGATTAATCTTACTCAGCCGGAATGTTACATTGTTACTAAAGCAACTTATTTAAAATCACCAGCAAATGAAGTTGAGAACATTCACAATTATTTTACTGGAATTTGTGAGTATCCTTTATTTGTTAAGCCAGCATCTACGGGATCTTCGATTGGCGTATCAAAAGTTGAGAAAAAAGAAGAATTGAAAGCAGCAATTGAGAAGGCATTAGAGTTTGACCAAAAGATCTTGATAGAGGAAGGCATTGTAGGCACTGAAGTAAAAGTCTCTTTACTAGGTAACGAAGAGGTAAAAGTTGGTGAGTTAATGAGGGTTACTGTCGAAAGTGGTTTGTTTAATGACTATAAGACAAAGTATGTTGCAGGGACGTCCCAAAAAGAGTTGCCTGCCAAGTTGCCTGAACCGCTAAGAGAAGAGATTAAAGAGGCGGCAAAGGATATCTATAGAATACTTGGATGCCAAGGATTTGCACGAGTAGATTTTTTCCTTACTGAAGATGAAAGCAGAGTGGTTTTTAATGAAATAAATACGGTGCCTGGATTTTCAGAAAACAGTGTATTTACATTGATGTTTAAAGAAGTTGGGCTGGAGTATAAGGATCTAATTTCTGAAATGATTGATGGGGTATTGAAATAGGTTTGATGCTTACGGCATTGTAAGAGGTGGCTGTTAATATGATAAGAGTGGGATTAATGCGATGGAGACGTGTGCCATTTGTAAGTTGGAGAGATATCTATAGTGCATACGCTTTAATGTACGGTATTGAACTTTTTCACTTTACCGAGGACGACATTGATTTTAACAATAAGGTTATATTAGGTGAATTTTGGGATGTAGGGAAGGGTCATTTTGTCAAGAAAGTAACACCCTTTCCTCATATTGTTCAAGATATTCGGTTTCAAACTGCACCAGAGGTTCGACCAAAGCTTATGGAGAATGGCGTTTTAGTGATGCATGTCCCATTAGAAAACAAATTTAAACAAGATAAAATTTTACGTGAAAGTCCTATGGCAGAAATTAAGAAGTATTTAATAGAGACTTTTAATTACGATGAAGCCGATCCATTAGAGCTTGTTAACAAGTATAAAGAAATTATCATTAAGCCACTTAATGCAGCTTTTGGTAAAGGGGTTTATAAATTATCAAAGCTAGAGAACGAGGATACTTATAGGTTGCATTATGAGCACGAAGCAAAAGAAATCTCGTCGGAGGATTTTAAAAAATACGATGAGATTTTTAGAAATAAACAATACATTGTACAAGAGTATGTAGATTCTCGGACGAATAAGGGGCATCCTTTTGATATAAAAGCTCATCTTATTAGAACGGTTGATGGTAGTTGGAAAAACTTAGGAAACCTTCCAAGGATCGGATCAGAACTTGGTGTTGTTTCAAACACAGATACAGGGGGGAACACGCTTGGTAAATCGGATCGGTTTTTGGAAGAAGAGTTTGGTGAAAATTGGTTAGAAGTTAAACAAGAAATGGAAACTTTAATTGATATTTTACCGAAGGCCTTGCAGCTTGGATACGACAGAACCCTTACGACTCTAGGTCTCGACATCGGAGTGAATAGAAAAACGCGGATGCCGAAATTATTTGAAGTTAATGGCACGATAAACCCAACGCGTTATAGAGTGGAAACATGTCAGGGGTTGATCGCTTTACACAAGCAATTTCATAAAGAGAGGTTGCAGGCAGGTGAGCCAATGCCTCAGGAGTTTATTGTTGCAGGTAACAATAAACTGTATTTTGATTGCAATGGTGTAGAAGCACTTAAAAAAGAGAATCCGCAAGTCAAAACCTTCGTCATTTTAGGAGAGACTTCTAAGGAGTCTGTGGGTCATCTCGTTTTGAGCCCAGAAGTAGAAGCAATCATTTGCTGCGATAATGTACCAAAGGATATTTCTGCTGGAATTGAGAGATGTTCTTCTGCAAAAGTAATCAAGACGACCAGTATCGAGGAAGCTTCAGAGACCCTTGCCAAAATGATTAATAAGCAGGACAAAGTAATGCTTCAAGGTAGCCACCCTAATGGAATAGAGATGGTTGCTGATAAGGTGCTTGGAACAAATCTAGCTAGCTTAAGAAGAAAACGAAGAAACATGAATGTCAATGGCTTTAGAATTGAAGTTGTTGATGCCTTTTCTGGTAGGATTAAAAAATACCATGGGAGCAGGAGGTTTCTTCAAATTCCTGATACTATGGGTGATTTGTCAATAAGAGAAATTGGCAAAGAAGCTTTTGCAGCAAAAGAAGAACTAAGGAAAGTTGTGCTACCTCCCTCTGCTAAGAAAATAGCTAGCCACGCCTTTTTGAATTGTAAAAGTCTACAAGAGGCTATCATTCTTTCGAATGTCAAATCCATTGCCAGCAATGCGTTTGAAGGATGTTTAGAATTGACTATCATTGGAGAGAATGGATCTTATGCTCAAACTTATGCACAAGGTCAGAATATTAAATTCTTAACAACCTTACAATACAAGCAGCTTCAGTTTAAGAAAAGAGTAAAAAGAAAGTTAAAGCGTATGATGAAAAAATAGTCTTTGTTCTAAAGGAGGTTATTTTTTGAGTTGTTAATGGATGATGGGCCTCAGGTTTTGTTTGAAATGAATGCGTATCAGAAATTGGCGGCTTTTACAGGTAAGTAAGCAAGGAGCTGAAATGTGAATGTTAGATACTGAATTTATACACAAAGCCTTGGGGCTTTCTGCACCAGAGAAAAATGAGTCATATAATTTTTTTCGCTTATCTAGCCGCGCAGGAACCAATGATGTTGCTTTTTTATTTAATTATAAGGAAAAGTCTAGTATAGAGGAATTAGCTGATTTTGCCATTGAACGGGGTGCTACTTTATTAGTCAGTGAACAGCAAATAGGAGACTATCCTTGTCTAATCGTGGATGATTTGCTAGAGGCATGGATAAAGCTAAGTTCTGCCTATCGAAAATGTTATGATGTGAGAGTAGTAGGAGTGACTGGTAGTATAGGGAAAACTACGACAAAAGAATTTATTGTTGCTGCACTCGGTAATTTTGTAAAGTCGAATGCAGGAAATCTTAACCTCCGCTGGAATGTTGGTAAAATCGTTCAAGGTTTAAAAGAAGAGCATAAGTTTTATGTTCAAGAAATTTCAGAGTTCTCAATGGATAATGCAGCTGTCGTTTCAAAAATGATTCATCCCGAAATTGGTGTTATTACAAAAATTGGAGAATCGCACCTAGAAAAATTTGGAACCATAGAGAACATTATTAATAGTTGCTTTGGAATTACAGCTGGCATGGCAGATAATGGAATCATAGTTGTTAATGCTGATGATGCCTATCAAATGAGTTATGACATAGATTTTAAGAGGATAACTTATGGCATACAGAATGCAGAAGCCCATTATCGTGCTATTAATATTAAACCCATATATAATGTTGAAAATTTTGGAATTGATTTTGAAGTTGCTTATGAAAATCGAGTGGTGCCATTGCATATCAAATTTCTTGGAGAACATAATATTTACTGTGCACTGGCAGCTTTTGCGGTTGCAAAAATTCTGAAATTAACGGATGCAGAAATACAAGAAAACCTTTTAAACGTTAAACCTAGAACCAAGGGAATTCGGCAAAACCTGCTGAATATAGGGAGCTATAGTCTCTACCTTGACTGTTTTAATGCGAATGAAGACTCAATGAAAGCAGCATTGAATACTCTGCAACTTCTGAAAAATGAATCTGAGAAGCCTCAGCGTATTGCCATATTAGGAGATATTCTGGAGGTAGGAGAGAAGGCAGCTCAAATTCATACTAGTGTAGGGGAATTCGTTGCCGAATCCAATATCGATGTCTTAATTACTTGTGGAGATTTGGCAAAAATTATTGCTAATGTTGCGAAAACTAACCCCAACATAAAAGTATTCAGTACAGCTAATATCATTGAAGCTTCCCGTGTTTTACAAGAAGTACTAAAGCAAGATGCTATTATTTTGTTTAAAGCGGGGAATTCGACAAATCTAGACTTAATTGCAGATAGAGTTTTCGGCACAAACCTATATGAAAGTTCACAAAGATTATTTAATAAAGAAGTCGTGACTGTAGATAATTATGATGTTGCTATATATCCAAAAGCTGGCTACACTAAAATTGTGAACTATTTTGGGAAGAAAAAAACCATCCATCTTCCAGAGAAAATAAATGATCTCCCTGCTTGGAGTATCGGGAAAAACTCGTTTGCTAATAATGAGGATATTGAAGAAGTCGAGATTCCAGAGGGTGTTGTGAGAATACAAACCCGAGCTTTTTATAAAAATATTAGTTTGAATAGAGTTAAATCATCAGCCGACCTAAAGCATATAGGAGTAAGTTCTTTTGAAGGCTGCAAAAACTTAAGAAATTTGTCGATGCCAGATAGTGTGATTACAATTGATTCTCGAGCGTTTGCTTATTGTAGAAGATTGAAAAATGTAAAATTACCAGCAAACTTACAGCTGCTGGGGAGTAAAGTTTTTTTTGGTTGTTCTAATTTGCAACAGATCATTGTCCCTAATCATTTGAGGAGAATCCCTGTAAAAGCATTTGCGGGATGTGAGAAGTTAAGAGAAATCATTATTCCTTCTAACATCGTGTTCATCGCTGATGATGCGTTTGAAAGCTGTTCTCAGCTAGGAATCGTAACTGAAAAAGATTCATATGCTTGGAGCTATGCTCAGCAACATGAAATTAGAGTATTAACGCCTTCTCAGTTCAAATGGATTAGCTTTAGCAGGAAGGTCAAGAGAAGGTTAAAAGCTATTGTAAAGCGTGAGAAGTAAGGAGAAATCAACCATGTTAATGACTATTTCCCAACCTAGAATCATCACTCATAGTGATAAAATCCGCTTAACATCTACTATTCGACTTGAAAAGGAAGCAGAGTGCGAGCTAAGAGAGCTTTGGTTTGAAGTAGAGCAGGAGTATGCTGAATATTTATGTGACGAGCGATCAGATGCCTTTTTAGTTGGAATGTTGCAGTATGCTATGCGATTTGGCTATGATATTAAGTTGGCAGCTCCTGTAACAGCAGAACTCCTGTATAATCTTAAAAATCATTTAATCCCTACTCTATGTGAAGCTAGTTCGAACAAATGGCATCACCCCCAAATTATGACAGATATAACGATAGAACCATTGGAGAATGCGAGTGGTGTAGGAACAGGGATGTCTTGTGGTGTTGACTCTTTTCATGCTACATTAACCCACTTAACTAATGAAGAAGGTCAACCCAAACTAACGCATTTGTTTATTAACAGTATTGGGAGCTTTGATGCTAACTACGGAAAGATTTTTAAAGGCGCTCCTACAAAGGAAGAGATTAAAGAAGCGACTTTTTTACGGGCAAGGAGAATTGCACGTGAGCTTGATTTGCCTTTGGTTGAATCGGATTCTAATATATACGAAGTTTATGATCACCGCTTTTTTAGCAAGATACATACATTTTCTACAGCCTTTAGTGTTCTTGCTCTCCAGAAGCTTTGGAGGACCTATCTATTTGCAGGCACTTGGGGTTATGCCGATTTTTCTTTACACAGGCATGACAGAAAAGATTGTGCGTGGTATGATCTGCTTACATTGAACTGTGTTAGTACACGCCACTTAAGGTTTTATAGTGAAGGAAGTTTGAAAAGTCGTGTGGATAAGACTCTTTATATTGCTGAAAATTCTATAGCTCAGCAGGAGCTACACGTCTGTATAAAAGCGATAGAAAACTGTGGCATTTGTATGAAGTGTCGCCGGACGATGCTAACGTTAGATGCAATTGGAAGATTAGGTGATTTTAGCAACTCTTTCCCTGTGGATTACTATAGAGAAAATCATAACGATTATTTGAGGTGGCTAGCCAAGAAAATCGCTAAAAAAGATGCCTTTTCAATGGATATTTATGCTACTCTCTTAGAAAAAGGAATGCATCTAGACGCACTTCAACCTATGATCCGAGAGTTTGAGCAATTGGAAACAGAGAGACGGAAACCTTCTAAACAAGAGGCTAAACTTCTTGCTTCGAAAAAAGAAGTCAGACAACTGAAGAGGCGAATCAATAAAATGCAAAAATCTGCTTCCTGGCGTTTAACCAAGCCTTTTCGTAAGGTCACAAAGATGTTAAAAGGAAGCTAGTTGAACGACTTTGCTCAAAGGAGGTATTCCATGATATTCCTATTAAGCATACTAAAATTTTTCATGCGCCTCCTTTATGCATGTTTCAAACTTTTCCCGACCCAAAATAAAGTGATTTTCCTCAGCCGCCAATTGAATCAGCCTCCTACCGATTTCCTGATGCTAGAAGCTGAGATCCACCGCCGTAATCCTGATGTAAAGGTCGTTATGGTATGTAAGCGGGCGGATGGGGGTCTCATTCACGGAATCCGATTTGCCTGGGCTACCATTCGAAGCATGTATCACCTTGCTACCGCCCGCGTATGTATCCTTGATACCTACTCGCTGCCAGTGTCTTTACTTCAGCACAAATCTTCACTCAGGGTCATCCAGATTTGGCATGCGATGGGTAAGATCAAGCAGTCAGGATACAAAAATTTGGATACAGAAGGTGGGGGGCGAAGTAGTCGGGTCGCGAAGGCAATGGAAATGCACAAAGGGTATGACTTAATCGTGGCCGGAGGTCCGGCATGGAATAAGTTTTACCAGGAGTCGTTTAATGTAGGGGAAGAAGTTTTGTATAACGTGGGGTTGCCACGGATTGATTATATGCTTCAGCAGTGGGATTCTTTGAAGGCACAGATGTTGGAGAAGTATCCAGATCTTGCCCATAAGCAAGTTGTTGTTTATGCGCCGACGTGGCGAAAGACGGACATGAGTGGTTGGGATAATTTCATTAATCAATTTGATTTTGAAAAATTCCATTTGGTTTTGAAGAGCCATCCCAATCAAAAGCTGGACGTTTCAGGAACTGAAATTTATACCATACCGGAGTTTTCCACGTTGGAGTGTTTGGCTATTGCTGATTATTTGGTGACGGATTATTCTGCCACAGCGGTTGAGGCAGCAGCGCTCGATGTGAAGACGTATTATTATTTGTACGACTACGAGATTTACAGTGCGAAGAATGGCTTGAACATTGATCTGTTTGTGGAAATGCCAGGGTGCGTGTTCCGTGAGGCAGAGGATTTAGTTGCAACACTGGATGCCGGTAGTTATAATGAAGAAGCTTTTACGCAGTATAAAAGTAAGTTTTTACCGGATACCATTGGTCGCTCCACGACATTGATCACAGATAAAATCATGGAAAATTTGGAGGCATCCTAGAATGAATAGTAAACTTGGTAGATTAAGAAGAAGATTAGAGCTAAGTTCACGTTACGTGTTCCGGATTTGGGGTGCGAAAAATCATATTCCGACGCCTTTTCATAAGAAGGTGAAGGCCAATTTATCCGGTGGTTATCTGGCGGATCAGTATTCGCTTTACGATTTTGATAACAACGACCACCGGGAGTACATTTCTGAGTACGAGTGGTACAAGTCCCGCTACATCAACGATCCTTTCAATGCGATGTTTGATAACAAGATCATTTGCAACGAAGTATTGGAGCGTTACATTCGTGTGCCGAAAATCTTCGTGGCGAAGAATCAAGGGCGCTTAATTAAGTACACGGATATCGATACCTACGAGGGGACGTTGGATTTGTTGCGTCGAGAAGGGAAGTTATATATTAAACCGATAAGTGCAGGTAAAGGTAAAGGCGTTTATTTGTTAACCTTTTCTGAGGGTGACTTCTTTATTGACGATCAGGCCAAATCCGAAAGCGAAATGACTTCCTTTTTAAAGAAAGATTCCAATTGGTTGATTACGGAAGCGATTCAGCAAGGAGCTTATTTGGACGGCATCTACAACAAAACCGCCAATACCATCCGCCTTATTACGTGGAAGTCTCCTGAAACAGGGAGGTTTGAAGTTTTCTTTGCGGTACAACGGATTGGAACAAAGGCCACCATACCCGTGGATAATGGTAGTCGTGGCGGACTTGTCGCCCAAATTGACCTCGATACAGGGGTCCTTAGTGAAGCCCGTAATTTACATTCGCTAAATAGCTGGGAATACCATCCCGATTCGGGGTCAGCCATTAAAGGGGCTCAGGTTCCAAATTGGAGTGAGGTGAAGCGGGAGATGCTTGAGTTAGCAAATCGATTCCCATTTATGAATTTTATGGCGTGGGATCTGTTGCTTACGGAGGAAGGCATCTGTATTATTGAAGCCAATACCTCTTCTGGTGTGAACATTATCCAGCTATGGGGCGGTCAACGAAATGGTCCGTTAGGTGATTTTTACCGGTACCATGGGATTATAAAGTAATTAAAAAATCGACTATTTTTTCCAGTTGAAGTATGTTACAATGTAGGCTCGAGTTACAAGATAGACACGACTTTTAAAACCTGCTCTCGGAAGCAGGTGATGCTTATGGAACTTTTAATTTCTTTTTTAAAGATTGTTAAGCTTTCTTTACAAATAGGCTTGAAGTTTCAAAAGACAAGAAAAAAGTAAAAGCGTCTCAGTCCC
>Ga0131853_10001060_pt1 | contig 49924 bp, 40 predicted proteins | sample TergutLab28metaG_FD_92764 | JGI IMG/M metagenome (GOLD analysis project Ga0131853, IMG submission 92764) | Labiotermes labralis P1 segment gut microbial communities from Petit-Saut dam, French Guiana - Lab288 P1 (version 2) (version 2) | ecosystem: Host-associated > Arthropoda: Insects >...
AAAAGATGCAAAGAAACTTTGTTTGAGGCTGTAGGTGTTGCACTAAGAACGGTTACCGACCAGGATGCCAGGGGCTGGTTTGAGTATTGTGGCTATTGTTCATGATTTTGCAAAACGCTATATAAAGCAGCTCGACTGTGGGTGTGGTGCACCTGTAGGAGTTTATGCACAGATAAACGGTTCTACCTTGAGTCTGTATGGAATGATAGCACAGGATAATATTATAAAGCGCGGCGAAACAAGCGGGAATCGTAAAGACGCATCAAAACTTGGAACGGAGCTTGCCCAAAAGATGATCAGCACGGAGTCGCTTACGGAGTAGCTTTATGGAAAAAATGGGGAAAATTATTCTCGTTGGCGCAGGGCCGGGAAACGCAGGGCTTTTGACGTTACGCGGCAAGCAGGCGCTGGAAGAGGCGGACGTTGTACTGTACGACCGCCTTGTCAGCGGTGAAATTCTTGCGATGATTCCAGACCGGACGATAAAGCTGGACGTTGGAAAAAGCTCCGGTAAACATGTTGTGCCGCAAGATAAAATCAACGCTATGCTGCTGCGGTTTGCGATGGAAGGTAAGCAGGTAGTGCGCCTTAAAGGCGGAGATCCTTATTTATTCGGGCGTGGCGCAGAGGAGCTTGAGGCCGTTTTCGCGGCAAAAGAAAAAATCCCATTTGAAGTTGTCCCCGGTGTTACATCAGCAATAGCTGCCCTTGCTTTTGCGGGTATTCCGGTAAGCCACAGAGATTTTTCGTCATCGGTGCATATAATTACAGCGCACCGTAAAGACGGGCGCCCCCCGGAAATTGACTATCAAAGCCTTGTCAAACTTGGCGGCACATTGGTATTTATGATGGGGCTCAGCACAATTGATGCCATTACATCGGGGGTGTTGGGAGCCGGGCTGAGCGCTGCGACTCCAGCAGCGCTTGTTGAAAACGGTACACGCAGCAACCAGCGTAGTATCATTTCAACAGTAGCGGAAATATCGAAGCGAAGTAAAGCTGAACAATTTTCACCACCGTCCATATTGGTAATCGGTAATGTATGCTCACTGGGCGAAAAGTTGGACTGGACACGCCAATTGCCGCTGAAAGGTGCCTGCATTATTGTAACGCGACCCAAAAAACACAGCGGTCTATCTGAAAAACTACGCGATCTCGGGGCAAACGTAATAAATTATCCCTGCATACGCACCGTACCACTTCCCATACTTGATGTTATCTTTCAAAAATTACCAGATTATGGCTGGATTGTGTTACAAGCCCAACCGGAGCGGAGTTGTTCTTTGAGGTTCTAAAAAACAGAGGTTTGGACATACGGCAGCTCTACCGGGTAAAATTTGCGGTTATCGGCGAAAAAACAGCCGAGGTCACAAAACGCCATTCAGTCAACATGGATTATATGCCGGAAATATACAACGCACGTGAGCTCGCCAGTGGTTTGCAATTTTGCGGCGGCGGCGTTATGCTCTTCCGGGCGTTGGGCGGCACGCCGCTGCTTGCGTCAACGCTGCGCGAAAGAGGTTTTTTGGTAGATGATGTTCCGGCTTATGAAACAGTTTGTGAATCACCTGAAACCGAGCATATTCTTAAGAAAATAAACCGTGGTGAAGTTGATTTTGCTGCTTTCACAAGCGCGTCAACAGTAAGGTGTTTTGTGAATTCCATGAATGGGTTATATTGGGAGCGCTACGGTTTTTATTCTGTCTGCATCGGTGAAGAAACCGCAACTGAGGCGGAAAAACATGGGCTGCGTGTAATGATAAGCGAGTCAGCAACTACACAGAGCATGATAGAATGCATAAAAACACATTATCGCCGCGCCAACGAACAGAGCGGATAAGAAGGAGGCCTGTTATGAATTGCACAGCCGTCATACTGGCTGGAGGTAAAAGCCTTCGTTTTGGGAGCGACAAAACACGCCTTGAGATAAACAGGGTAAGAATAATAGAGCTGATAGTTGAAAAATGCAGGGCTATATTTTCGGAGATCATCATAGTTGGTGCCGGTTTTAATATACCAGGCACGCGCCAGGTCGCGGATATTTTCCGGAACATGGGGCCGCTGGGCGGGATACACGCCGGCCTTTCCGCGTCGTCAAACGAAACGTGTTTTATCACAGCTTGTGACATGCCGAATTTCTATTCACCTCTGGTTAAAAAACTATTGGATTTTTCCGACGGATACGATGTTGTAATCCCCCAAATAGGCGAACACGTTCAGCCGCTTTTTGCCGTGTACAAAAAGAGCGTGTTGCCTGAGGTCGAACGGCTGCTTTCGCAAAATATCTGTTCTGTTTTAAGGCTTTATGATACAGTCCGAGTCTGCCGTGTTGAAGTCGTGGCTAATAAAAACAGCATAGGCAGGCCGGAAAGTGATATTTTTTTTAACATAAATTATCGGGAGGAGTACGAAATGTTTAATGAAGCGATACCGCCTGTTCTTTCCGTGGTAGGTTTTTCCGATTCGGGAAAAACCACATATCTTGAAAAATTGATCCCTGCCCTTAAAAAGCGCGGGCTTAAACTTGGGGTTATAAAACACGATGCTCACTCTTTCGAGATCGACGTCCCCGGCAAGGACAGTTGGAGGCTTACTCAGGCCGGGGCAGATATTACAGTAATATCATCACCCGCTAAAATAGCGATTATGGAGAAACGTGAACAAGAGGAAAACTTGACAGAACTTGCGCGCCGCCTGAAAGGAAAAGTTGACCTCGTTCTCACGGAAGGTTATAAACGCGACAAGGCGCTGAAAATAGAAATACGCAGAGCAGCAAAAAGTCGAGAGCCCTTCTGCGAAGACACTGAACTTTTTGCCGTGGCAGGGGATTACACCACAGAAAGTGAAACTCCGTCAAAAATCCCACATATGCCCCTTGATGACGCGGAACTTATGGCCGATTTAATCGTAAAATCTTTGGAAAGCGGGGAGCTAAAGGGCATTGGGCGGGCCTGATTATAAACGCAAATCATGAAACGGTGCAGTACATATCTCTAATGTGCTCTGCATGTGGCTGATTGCGATTCCGTAGTTTGTCATGGGAACAACCACCTCGCGGGCGGCACGGTGGTGGGTGCAGCCTTAGGAGATAAGAATTTTGTCACCATTTTTGATGGAATCAATCTGTCTCAGTAGGTCGGCGGGCGAAAATCCTGCCTAGCACTTCCTTGTGTCTTACGCAAAACAATGTCATAATAATGTTGAAAAATGCAGCAGGTTTTCATCCGTGCTTTAAACTAATATTTTGGAGGTTGGTTATATGCGTTTACATAACAAACTGGTTTACCTTACTTCCTTTGTGGCTGCCGTGGTGTTGCTGTTTACCGCATGCGCTGTGGCAATTGAGCCTGGGCATATCACGCCGGAGGAGGGGCAAATGCTGATCGAGCAAAAAGAAAATCTGGTTATTATTGATATGCGTAATCCTCACGAATTTGTCACGGTACATTTCCCTAATGCGCTGAATATCCCTGTCAACGAGCTTGAGGCTCGTCTGGATGAAGTGCCGTCCGGTGTGCCTATCCTGGTGCATTGCATCAGAGGCATGAGGTCTATGCGCGGTTTTGAGATATTAAGAGATATGCGTCCTGACATTGAAGAACTTTATCACATATACGGCGAGCCTATTTTTTAATTAAAGCGGGAGTGTTATTTCAGATTGCATAAGGTGCATGGATGAAGCTTTGGGCAAAGCTCAGCGCTAGTTTCGGGCTGATAATAATTATTATGGTTTTTTTATCCTTGTATACCATGTTTGGGTTGACGGGGGTAAGAAGCAACAGCGAGGCCATCGCCAGACGCTATATGCCACAGGTGCGGGACATTATCAGCGTTGAGCGTATGGTTCTTGCTGCCGTAAGCGAAATGAGCCAATATATCGAGACCCGCTACGCCGCCTATTGGGATGAGGTGCAGATCAGGCTGCGGAACGCCTATGAGTACCTCAGGGCGGCAGCTTCACCGGCGGGTAGCGAATATATATCTCTGGAACTTACGCAAAGCTTTGCTACTGTCGAGTCAGCGTTGTACGCCTATATGAAGGCATGTCAAGGCATGCACGAAATCATGGAAAAGATGAGTTACGTCACGGAGCGTATGAACGCGGCATCCAATATTTTCGCGGGCGCAATAAGCATTTTCACAAGCGAGAAGGAGCATCTGGTAATGACCGCCAGCGACCGGCAGGAAAGCGACTTCAGCGCCATGCTCGAGCTGTACAGCCGTGGCAATAACGTTATGAAGCTCTACTATGTGTTGCGTTTCCAATTTATTAATGCTCTGAACGTGGAGCAGCCAGAAATGGCGGAAAGAACCATGCGGCAATTTTCCATGGTCGCTGATATGGCCGAGAGGCTGGCTGGCGACATAGTGAACAAGGCATTGCGAGAATTGGTCAACGAAGCCGCCGCAGGGGCCAGAAGTTTTTTTGAAGACGGAACCGCATACATAAGCCTGTGGCACGAGCGGCGTAAAATTACAGCTGAATTCCTTGTCCAGCAAAGCGCGCTTATCGAGGCAACGCACCTTGTCTCATCGCTAGGTTTGGAAAAAACTATGTTGCTGTCTGACAACGCCGCGAACATCATGTCGCAGCTCTCGTTGCATCTGAAGATAGGTTTACTGATAGCCGTGCTTACAGCGACGGTTTTTGCGTTTATGCTTACCAGGTCAATTTCCAGGCCTCTACAAATGGGAGTCCGTTTCGCGGATCGCCTTGCCAGCGGGCATCTTGACGAAACTCTGCAAATATCTGGCAAGGATGAGGCTGGCAAGCTAGCCGCCGCGCTGAACAGCATGGGAGCGATTTTGCGGCAGAGGATAGAAGACTTATCTGATGCTAAAGAGGCCGCCCTGCGTGCCAACGCCGCCAAAAGTATCTTTCTCGCCAACATGAGCCACGAAATACGCACTCCTTTAAACGCCATTGTCGGCATGACCAGCATTGGCAAGGCGGCCGACAATTCGAAGAAAAAAGATTACGCATTTGAAAAAATAGAGGACGCTTCCATCCACCTGGCTGGGGTGGTGAATGACGTTCTGGACATGTCAAAGATAGAGGCCGAAAAATTTGAACTGTCTCCAGTGACGTTTAATTTTGAAAAAATGCTCCAAAAGGCCGTCAATGTCGTCAATTTTCAGGTGGACGGCAAAAGCCAGAGTTTCAGTATCAATATTGATGAAAATATTCCCGACACGCTTGTCGGCGACGACCAGCGCCTGTCGCAGGTTATTACAAATCTGCTCTCCAACGCCGTCAAATTTACCAAGGAAGGCGGCTCCATCTGGCTGAATGTGTACTACGATGGAATGGAGGACGGCCTTGATGTTCTGCGCTTCGAAGTGAAGGACAGCGGCATAGGTATCAGTGCGGAGCAGCAAGCCCGCCTATTCCAGCCCTTCCAGCAAGCTGAGGGCAGTACAACACGCAAATTCGGTGGAACCGGGCTTGGTCTGGCTCTGTGCAAGCGTATCGTGGAGTTAATGGGCGGGAAAATCTGGCTGAAATCTGAACCAAACCAGGGTTCGACCTTTGGTTTTACCGTGCGGCTTGCGCGCGGAACGGCTATTCAGCGTCAAAACGCGCTGTCTGATTTAAACTGGAGCGAGATTAGAGTGCTGGCTGTGGACGATATGCCGGATGTTCTGGAATACCTCAAAAAAATTGCCGGAAAAATCGGCTTTACCTGCGATACGGCTTCCAGCGGGCAGGAAGCTTTGGACGCAATCGCGCGAAACGGAGCCTACGATGTCTATTTCATAGATTGGAAAATGCCAGGCATGGACGGGCTGGAGCTTGCTCGACGGATCAGGACGGGTACGGGCAAACAGTCCGTAATAGCCATGGTTTCGGCGGTGGATTGGAATATACTGGAAAAAGAGGCCAAAAGCGCAGGAGTGAACACCTTCATATCCAAACCTCTGTTCCCTTCCATTATTATAGACTGCATCATGGGATGTCTGGGGCTGGATAAAGCCGTTGAAGCGAAAGATGTGCCGGTCGAATCAGAATCTTTTGCGGGTCGGTGCGTGCTTTTGGTTGAAGACGTGGAAATTAACAGGGAAATTATCCTGGCGCTTTTTGAGCCAACCGGACTGATTATAGATTGTGCGGAAAACGGGGCTAGAGCTGTGCATATGTTCAGCACCGCGCCGGAGCGTTATGACATTATATTCATGGACGTGCAGATGCCGGAAATGGATGGTTACGAGGCTACCCGGCGTATCCGGGCGCTTCCCGTTCCGCAGGCTACGCGGATTCCGATTATAGCCCTGACAGCGAATGTTTTCCGCGAAGATATCGACAAATGCCTGATCGCTGGCATGAACGGGCATTTAGGCAAACCAATAGACATAAATGAAATGCTAGCTAAACTTCGACAGCTCTTAAAGTAGGGGATAGAGTGACAACGCAAAACGAGCAAGACATACAAAACACTGTTCATGTCGATGCGGAAACTTTTATATGCCAAAATTGCGGCGGAGTGATGAGGTTCGACATCAAAAAACAAATATTCGCCTGCGCTTCATGCAGGTCGGAATATGATTTACAGACGCTTTCCGATAATGTTAAAGAAAACGATTTTAATTCCTACCTGGCCCGTGAAAAAGCGACAGTTCCATTTGAGGGCCTGGCGATGGCTGTCTGCCAGAAATGCGGCATGGAGATATCTTTTCCGGGAACGCAATTTGCGGCGGTTTGCCCCATGTGCGGCTCCACGCAGATAGCCACGGAGAAGCAGCACTCCGGTATCCCACCGGATGGCGTGATCCCGTTCAAAATCGACAAAAATGACGCGCAGGAAAAATTCAGGGTTTGGGTAAAAAGCCTCTGGTTCGCCCCAAATGACTTTAGAAGGAGATACGGCGAAGGCGGGTTGCTGGGCATGTACCTTCCTTTCTGGACTTACAACGCTTGCGCAATATCTTCATACAGGGGCAGGGGAGGCAGAAACAGATTCGTTAGGGACAGCAGGGGCCGAACCAGGACTGTGACAGACTGGTTTCCAGTGCAGGGCGTGGTAAGTGCTTCTTTTGACGATGTACAGATCTGCGCATCCCCCAAAAAAGAGCATCATATTATTGAGGGCATCCTGCCTTACGGAACGACCAGCAGCACGTTACCTTTTTCCTCCGGCTACCTGTCCGGTTATTACGCAGAGGTTTACAAAGTAAAGGCCAACGAGGGTTTTGAAAGCGCGAAAGGGAAAATGGAAGAAGAATTGCGGAGGCTGGCGGCGAGGGATATCAGGAGAAGGTTCGACCTGGCGGAGGTACATTCCCTTTCCACAAAATATTCCAACGTTACGTATAAACACGTGCTTCTACCTCTGTGGAGCTCCGCTTTCGGCTATAAAGATAAGACCTATAACTATGCTGTGAACGGCGAAACTGGCAAAGTCAGCGGCAGCAGACCCTATTCTGTGGTAAAAATAACGCTTGCCGTGATGACGGTTGTAATAGCGCTTATTGGCGTGCTTTCGCTATTTGGCGCGGAAAAATTTGCTTTCTTGCTCGCCGCTTTCCTGCATGCGCTCGCTTAACGGGCGCGGCAGGCTAATACGGGATATGAAAGGAGTTGAGGTTTAGTGCCTTGGTTCGGGCAGAGAAAAGACACTGTCGAATGGCAGGAGTTCAGAGATGATGTTTTGTTTTATAAATGGCCCGCGAATGAAATAAAAAGAGGCGCGAAGCTCATAATACGCACGGGGCAGAATGCGATATTTTTCTCAAACGGGCAAATTGAAGGCATATTCAAAGACGAGGGTAATTTTGACATCGCGTCGCAGATAGTTCCGTTTCTCTCAACGCTGAAAGGCGTTTTCTCTCTGCGTGGAGACACTGGCATGAGAGCGGAGGTTTACTTTGTCAACGCAAAGGAACTTTTGCTTCCCTGGGGAACGCGTCAGCGCATAATGATTCCGTCGCCGGAGGTTCCGTCGGGCGTGCCCATAGGCTGCAACGGAAATTTGATAGTGCAGTTCCGGGATTACCTTACATTTATCAGGAAAGTTGCCGGCGTAAAATCCACCTATTCGCTGGACGATATTTCCGAGCGTATCATGGGTGTGCTGAACCCTATCATCGCGGAGTGCATATTGCACGGAGAGCGGCAGATGGGAGTTAACGCGCTGATCGAACTGCAGGCGAACAGCCGCGGCCTTGCCAGAGAAATCTCTGTGGAACTGGACAAAGAACTGTTGGACATCGGTTTTGGCGTGGCGAATTTGAATATCCTGTCCATAAACTACCCCAAAGAAGTTCAGCAAATGGCCGAGAAATTGGCGTCTCAGGCTTTTGTGGGGGATGTCGGCAGGTTCGCGGCTATTTCTATGGCGAACAGTTTTGGCAAGGAAGGCGGCGGAGCTGCCGGAGCAGCAGCTCAGATGGGAATGGGCTTGCAGATGGGGCAGCAAATGATGGCGAATATGAGCATGTCCGCGCCTCAGCAACAGGCCGCGTCTGTGGATGGCAGGTTTTGCACCACGTGCAGAAAAATGGTCGCTTCAAAATTCTGCCCCGACTGCGGAACGCCCACAGTTTGATTCAATAAAAGGCCTAAAGCTAGAATAGCTATGAACAAGGCACTGCCAAGCTATAGCGATTATGGAGTTTTAGTAAAGCGCTATATATAGCAATTTGCACAAACGTTTAGTCTGAATCAAGGTGAAACAACAGTAGTCATCGGCAAGAAGTTTATACATAAAATAGCCAACGGCTATAAGGCATTGATTACTAGGAAGGAGAAAAAATTATGGGGATATTGAGCAGATTTTCGGACATCATGAGTGCGAGCGTCAATTCGCTTCTTTCCAGAGCGGAGGCCGGAAACGCGGATAAACTTCTGGAAAAATACCTGAGAGACGCAAAAGATAACCTAGCGCAGGTGAGAGCGGAGGCCGCTGCGGTGATAGCCGAAGAAACGGGCTTGGCTCGCAAGCTTGCCGACAACGAGGCAGAGTGCGGTAAGTACGGAAACTACGCCGCTGCCGCGGTTAAAAGCGGAAACGATGACGACGCCAGAAAATTTTTAGCTTATAAAAACCGCCTGGAAACGGAAAGAGAGGGGTTGTCCTCGCAGTACGCGCGCGCTAAACAAAACAGCGAGCAGATGAGGCAGATGCTGAAAAAATTGACGGATGATATCAATGCATCTGAGGACAAACTGAGAGAGCTTAAACAGAAATTGACCGTGGCCAAGCAGCAGGAGAAGATGAACAAACTCGAAGAGAAGTTTGGTCAAAGCCCCTTGAGCGGCTCCGATAATTTGTTCGATGCGGTTCAGAAGCGAGTCGACGCTGCGAATGCAGCTGCCGCCCTGAACAAAGACTTTACCAGAGAGACGTGCGAAATTGAAGACCTAGCGAAAAAATACGATTCCAATACCAGAGAGGCTAAATCCGACAAGTTGGAAGATCAGCTTGCCATGTTGAAAGCCAGCCTTGGAAAATAGAAAATAACAGGACGGGGGTAAGTGATATGAATGTGAAAAAGGAAGCGGCAAGAAAAGCTAGAGTGTTTTTGTTGTTGTTGGCGGCGTTTATTTTCGCGTTTGCAACAGGCGCGGAGGCGGAGAGGCAGAGATTCGGCGACTTTGAAATCTACGTACCAGAAGACTGGACGGTTCAGTCTGCGGGCGTGCAGACCACTTTTATGGCTCCGGGTAACGTGGCGGCGTTGTCGATTATCATAGACACGGCAACGGGAACCTCAGTGGAGGAAGTGGCCAGAGTGCATTCCGAGGCGCATTACGGCACTACGCCAGAAGAGGTGGGAGAAGGCACGTTTGTGTTCACTTTTCAAAACGAAAATGGGATTGAAACTTCTGTAATTGTCGTGGGGCTTGGAGATTCCGACGATTACATGATATGGGTAACAGCAGGCGAACATCCACAACTTGGATATCTGATCGAATCCTTCGAGTTTGTTGAATAAGGGCTGATGATTCAAGCACAATATCACAGAGGCGGGGCTAGCAATTCCGCCTCTGTTTTAAGAAAGCACTCTGTTTATAGCGGTTTGCATAATAGTGAACATGAAATTCAAGGCTAAAAACATGATAACAACGAACAAAAATTTGTTCATAAAAGAGCCAACGGCTCTAAAACTTTTACCGCGAAATACAAGCCTTAACCTGGTTTCTGCCGGATTGTTTGGCGTGGTACAGGGCTTGGTCAGCCTGACGAAAGAAGTCATCAACGCTATTTTCGGCGGAAGGAATCATGGCTGCCACTCCGATGCTCACCGTTACGCTCGATTCGGACTCCACCGTAGCTCTGATTTCCTCAGCAAGCGCCATAGCTCCATCAAGCTCCGTATTCGGCAGGAGCGCCGCAAATTCTTCGCCGCCCCACCGGGCGAAATAATCAGCCGGACGCTTGATGGCTGATTTGATCGTTGCTGCAAGCTTTTTCAGCACCATGTCCCCATGCTGATGGCCGTACTTATCGTTAACCGCTTTGAAGCGATCCGCGTCAATCATCAAAATGCTGATGTAAGCCTGCTCGCGCACGGCCCGGCTCCATTCTGCCGTCATCTGTTTGTCAAAACTTTTTCTGTTAGGCACTTCCGTTAGAGTGTCGAATGAATGGAGTTGTTCAATAGTCCGCATTTGCTCTACAATACGCAGGTGCGTCCTGATTCGAGCTTTCACTATGGATTTATGGAATGGTTTCGTTATATAGTCAACCGCGCCAAGCGTCAGGCCTTTTTCTTCGTCCGCAACGCTGTTCAGGCTGGCGATGCAGATAACCGGAATAGATTGCGTACATTCAGATTTTTTTAACGCGGATAATACTTCAAAACCGCTCATTTCAGGCAAAAGAACGTCCATCAATATCAGATCTGGCTTATCCCGCTTCGCTATTTCCAGTGCAGTTGGTCCTGTTTTTGCGACAATAATGCGATATTCCGCCTGTAGAATATCGCATAGCGCGTCAAGAGCGGTTCGATTGTCGTTCACTATTAAGATATTAAACTTATTTTGTTCCATTCAGCATTTCCGCCTTTTTATGACTAAGAAAACCAGGAGCGCCGCGCAAATACGCATCAAAAATCAACAGGATATTTAGTAAGTATACAAAACAAGTAAAATTTTATCAATGAGGCTCGTGATCAATAAGTTGCACTCTGGTAATCCAGTCTGCTTGTCAGTCAAGTTGGTGCTGGTGCTATAGCCCATAATTACACCTTGCACTTACTGAATGCAAATTCTGAAATATTGCATGTCATCACTTGTACGAAATTTTTTAGGCAGCCAAGCTGTACACGATAATAATAAAAAATAAAAACGAGCCTGCAATGCGAAAAAAAATCTCAGACTCGTTTTTTTGCCGCCCGTTATGCGATAATAGGAAGGCAGTATTTAATCCGAGTCGGTATACTGGGTCGGGTATGTTATGGTTGTTTTATCTTTGGAACGCAGGTGATACTGGTATGCTCAAGTACCTTTCGGGAGTTTTAGGGCTTGACGTTGGGGTAGATTTAGGTACTGCCAATATTGTTGTGTACGTCAAAAACGAAGGAATTGTCATCAACGAGCCGTCTACCGTGGCAGTGCGCAAACTACCGCGCGGCGGAGGACTTGAGGTCATAGCGGTGGGGCGCGAAGCGAAGTCCATGGCTGGCAAAACCCCGGCCGGAGTTGAGGCCATATGGCCGCTTCGCGAAGGCGTAATAGCGAATTTCGACATGACAGAGGAACTCATTAGACATTGCCTGCGGCGGGCAGGCGGCAAGTCGTTTATGTCGCATCCCCGCGTAGTCATATCCGTTCCGGCCGAAATAACGGAGGTCGAGCGCAAGGCTGTCATCGACGCCACGCTCGGAGCCGGGGCTAGCGAAGCCTATGTGGTTGAAGAGCCGATAGCAGCTGCCCTTGGTGTTGGCCTGCCTATAAACGAGCCAAGAGGCTGCATGCTGATAAACATTGGTGGGGGCACAAGCGAAGTCTCCGTAATCTCCCTTGGTGGAGTGGTGGTTACCAGTTCTTTACGCACGGCCGGCAAAGATATGGACAGCGCAATAATAGCGATGTTGCGTCAACGTTACGCGCTATATATAGGAGAAACAACGGCAGAAGACGTCAAAAATACCATAGGTTCTGCGCTGCCGCTTACCAAAGAACTGGAAATGTCAGTCAAGGGGCGCGATCTCACGGACGGCCTGCCTAAGATAGACACCGTTTCCTCGGTTGAGGTTCGAGAGGCGCTGGATCCTATTTTCCTGCGGATAGAGGACATGGTAAAGGTGGCACTCGAAAAAACGCCGCCAGAGCTTGCGAAGGACATCGTTGACCAGGGCGTGGTGTTATCTGGTGGGGTTGCCATGATGAAAGGTGTTGCTGAGCGCTTATCTAAGGCTATCAACACGCCTGTCATTGTCGCGGAAAGCCCGCTGTTCGCCGTGGCTCTTGGGCTGGGCAAGGTATTGGGTAACCTCGGTTCGATGAAGAGGGTTTTAATGTCGGTGGAGCGAGGCGCTCGCTAGCGGCGGGTTCTGGTGATGGAGGACAGGCGCTTAACCAGGGAATGGGTACACGGGTTTATAGCTCTCACGCTTGGTTTTATTTTGCTGGGAGCGTCTCCTACGATGCCAGTTTTCAGAAGTCTGTCGGATGTAGTCGGACTTGTTCTATCCGTGCCGGAATACCCGATGGTGCTGCTGCGGGAAGTTGCGTGGGATGTTCACACGTGGTCGCGCGGTCAGGTGGAATTAGCCAGGCAGCTGGAAGCTTTAAAAAACGAAAACGCAAGACTGCGAATTGTTAACTCCGTGCTGGTGGCCGAGCAAATTATGGCCGAGCTGAACTCGCGTATGGAGAACGCCCGCGTCACTTTGCGGGAGCCAAATTCGTGGTGGAACGAATTCAGGATAAACAAAGGGTTTAACGATGGAGTAATTCTGGGACTGCCGGTTTTTCAAGACGGCTTTCTGGTGGGGCGAGTCAGTTCGGTAAGCACTTATTCGTCCTGGGTGGAGCTGTTAACATCCGATGCGCTGATGATTCCGGTTGTGGTCGAGGAAACTCGTGAATTGGGCGTAGTTGTAGGGGATGGGAGAGGTTCGATATTTTTGACCTATATTCCAGATGGGCGCGGTATAGAAGAGGGCATGAAAATCAGTACCGCCCTTATAGGCGAGCTTTTACCACCTGGGGTTCCGATAGGCGTGATTCAGGAGGAAGTCTCCACGCCGGGCGCTGGTTATTCTACATATAGAATAGCGCCTGGGGCCTCGCTTGGGACTCTGCACGCAGTGTCCGTTCTGATGCGTTCAGGGGCTTTTCTGGAATGACAGGCGTTTTTTGGCTGGCTCAGGATTTATTGACGGTTTTAGTGTCCGGCGCGGTGCGCGTGCCAGAATTTTTCCTGTTGCGCCTTGTGTACCGGCTTCTCACGTGCGACAGAGACGCATATGTCTCCGTCATATGGATCGCGTTTTTCGGCGGTCTTCTGTGGGATCTCAGGTGGGTTGGGATCCCTTTTTTCACTATATGTTATGTGGTGGTAATTATGGCGATTTTGGCGGCTTGGAATACTATCCCGTCTTCGGGAAGGACGATGTTTGTTATTTTTTCTCTGTTCTGGCTGGCTCAATTACTGCCGGCCGTCTTGTCCGTTCTGATACTGGAACGTGGAACAGTAGGCGCAAGTTGGACGCTTTTTCTGGTTCAGCAGGGAATTGCCGTACCTGTTTCGTTTTTGAGCGCGTTTTTTTATTTCTGGCACGAGAAAAATAGAAATGCTTGAGAGACGCGATATTCTGGATCAGTGGTTGAAAATATTCCTCTACGGGACGTTCGTCTCGCTGTTGGTGCTTTTGGCCGGGCTTTATTACCATCAGATCATACAGGCGGACAAATACGTCAGGCTTGCTTACAGCAACCGCCTGAGGGTGATCCGCCATGTCGCGCCCAGGGGAGAAATTTTCGACCGCAACGGAGTTCCTCTGGCTGTAAACGAAAAAACATTCAGCATAATGGGCTATCCTGTAGATTTGGACAGGCCGGGTATGCTGGCGCATTTCAGCGAGCTTTTATCAAGGTACGGCATCCCTATGTCAGTTGAAGACCTGAGCAGAACCATAGCGAGGCAGCGAGGGGCGCGTTACCGCGTTATACGTCTTGTTCCAAATCTTACGATGGTGCAGATGGCGGAGCTGGTGGCCGACCCAGAATTCCCAAGACAGCTTTTCCCATTGCCAGTCTGGCGCAGAATTTATCCGGCTGGGCCTCTTGCTTCTCATGTCATAGGCTACGTCGGAGAGATTTCAGACAGCGAGCTGAACGAACTGAGAGTAAGCCGCCCAGGCGAGTATTTCAGAGGAGACTTCATCGGCAAAACCGGCGTGGAGCGTTTTTATGAAGAACTTCTAAGGGGCGCTACCGGCCAGGAGGCCATAGAAGTCGATGCCAGAGGGCGAAGGGTAAACACTCTGGATATGCGTCCCTCCGAGAGAGGGCAAAATCTTCATTTGACACTCGATATGGGTGCGCAAAGGCGTGCTTCGGAATTATTGCAGGGGCACACTGGTTCAATAGTTGTGATGGACGTCAACACCGGCGCTGTGCTTGTCTCCGCGTCATCTCCGGCATATGACAACAACCCGCTTGCCTGGGGAATCTCCACCAGAGAATGGCAGGATATATTAAACGACAGAAACAGGCCTATGCTTGACCGCACCATATCCGGCGTGTACGCTCCGGCTTCCACTTTCAAAATTTTAGTCGCTCTGGCGGCCCTGGAGGAGAATCTCATAACGCCTGCCACAACGTTTACCTGCACCGGAGGGATTACTATAGCGTCGCGCACCTTTCACTGTAACAGGAGGAGCGGGCATGGCCGCTTGGGCCTTGTTGCCGCGCTGCAACATTCCTGCAATTACTATTTTTATCAACTTGGCATGAGACTTGGCATAGAGCGCCTGCTTAGATGGTCCAGAAAATTTGGCGTGGGTTCGCAGACTGGCATCGACCTGCCTGGAGAATCGTCTGGCAACGCTGCCGGGCCGGAATGGAAAAGGGCGCGTTTCAACGACGTCTGGCGGCCAGGGGATACGATCAATTACTCTATAGGTCAGGGGTACCTGCTGATGACCCCGCTTCAGCTGGCACGGATGTATGCCGCTTTTGCAAACGGGGGATACCTTGTCACGCCCCACCTTGTGTCGGTCAACGCTAGAGAACCTGTAAATTTGGGAATAAACCAGGGGTATTTGAATCTTGTTAAAAGAGGCCTTGACGCAACCGTAATCAGAGGAACAGGCGCACGCGCGGGGGCTTTCGGAGTGAGAGTGGCCGGCAAGACCGGAACGGGCCAGGTTTCCCGCGGTTTATCCAATGCTCTTTTCGCGGCTTATGCGCCGGCTTACGCGCCGCGATACGTGGCCGTGGCTATTATAGAGGGCGGACAGTCCGGCGGCAGGGTCGCTTCTCCAATGGTTGGGGAAATTCTCGCCCGTGTTTTGAATCATCAATCTGAAATAAACTAGAATCCAAAATAAACTAGCTACCCGAAACAAACTAGCAAGTGTGGGGGGATCAGGTATTATGAATACTGAATATAACGATGCTGGAAGTGCTGGCATCCAGCTCAAGGGCACTAATTTTGGCATCAGAGTAGTTTTTCCAGATGACCAGGCGGACGATGACTTGCTGAGAATGTTCGCCGCTATTCCTGAGAAAGCTTATATTCTGCCCATAGGAAAGGGCATCGTTTTGGATTTTCAGGCGAGAGCATGCTCCGAAAGATTTGTCTCAAGAATACTCCGCGAGGTTGTCTGGCCGAAAAAACTCAATGTACTGGCATGGCTTGCCAGCGAAAAAGATACGTCCGAGCGCCTGAAAGGAGCCGGTTTCCATGTTACCGAGCCTGAGCCGGAGCGAGGTAACGCGGCAGCCGAGCCAAAGCGCCTTATTTTGAACCATTCTCTACGGTCAGGCCAGCACGAAGAATACGGCGGCGATGTGATACTTGTCGGGCATTTAAACGACGGTGCGGAATTATTCGCGGGGGGCAGCGTGTTTGTGCTCGGCAGAATGAAAGGGCTTGTTCACGCCGGATGCAACGGAACCGATGGGGTGTGCGTTGTGACCAGTTCTTTTGAGGCTCGTCAACTCCGTGTTGGCGATAAACTGTGCGACCAATTCGGCTACGATATGAAATGGTGGAAAAAACCTGTTATCATTACACTGGAAGATGATGGCCTGCTTTTCAGGGAATGGGCAGAGTCTTGAAGATAATAAAGCTGGGTCTTGATGCGATAAACTTGCAATATTGCGGGTCGGTTTTCATATCTGGTTTTCATATAATAAGCGAAGCCGCTGGGCTTTTTGATTTTTGAACGGGAGGTTTTTCTTTTGAGCGCAAGAGTAATTGTCGTCACGTCCGGTAAAGGGGGCGTTGGAAAAACGACGTCCACAGCTAATATTGCCGTGGCCTTGGCGAAGCTGGGTAAAAAAGTTGTCGCAATAGACACCGATATCGGATTGCGTAACTTGGACATGGTAATGGGGCTGGAGAGCAGGGTCGTTTTCAATCTGATAGACGTCATAGAAAAAAACTGCAAACTGAATCAGGCGCTCGTGCGGGATAAGCGGGTTCCAACTCTGCACCTTCTCCCGGCGGCGCAAACGCGCACGAAAGACGCTATATCTCCTCAACAGATGGAAGAACTTTGTGAGCAGATGCGGCCAGATTTCGATTTCGTAATTCTGGACTGCCCAGCCGGTATAGAGGGCGGCTTCAAAAACGCGGCAAGCGGAGCGGACGAGGCCCTTGTCGTCACAACGCCGGATCCTCCGGCCGTCAGGGACGCCGATCGCATAATAGGCATGCTGGAGTCCATGGGCAAAGCCCCGATAAACCTGATCATAAACCGCTTCAGAATGTCGATGGTCAAAAACAACGAAATGCTTTCGCAGAACGACATTCTTGACGTCCTATCCGTCAAGCTGATAGGCATAGTGCCGGAGGACGTGAACATCATCAAGGCAAGTAATTTTGGCGAGCCTTTGACCTTCGCACCTTCATCGCCAGCCGGTCAGGCTTATAATGACATAGCAGCCAGGCTTCTCGGCGAAAACGTGCCATTGATGAAATTAGATGCCTACAAATCAAACGGACTTTTCTCCGGTTTGAAAAAAATGTTGGGCATATAGACGCCTGGCAAGGGAGAGGTATACAAAGTGGAATTTCTAAGAAAGCTGTTTGGATGCGCTTCCTCCAATTCTTCGGCGAAGACGGCAAAAGATCGTCTTATATCCGTGCTGATTCACGACCGCGCGGATATTTCGCCCGCTCTGTTGGAAAATTTACGGATAGAAATGATAGAGCTGCTCAAAAAATACATGGACATAGATGAATCGAACATAGCGATAAATCTCGACCGGGGTGATAGCGAAGTGGCGCTGATCGCCAATGTTCCGGTTCTCAGGGTCAAGCGGGGAGCACAGGGAAACGACGCCTCGGAAAGGAATTCCCCAGACGAAAACAGACCCGCACGGACAGGACAGCTTCGTGGCCACAATAAAAACAGACGGCATAGATAATCACAGATAACCATGGAAAGAATGGGAGCTTTCAACTATTCTGACCTTAAAGGCGACCTTGCGGAGCTGGATAAACTCCTGTTGGGGAGTGTTGTGCTGTTGTGCCTTATAGGCATCGCCTGTATATTCAGCGCTGGTTCTGGTAATGTAGATCGCGCCTGGTTCCTCGCTCGGCAGCAGTTCATCTGGCTAATTATCGCCTGCGCTGCTTATATCTCAATCGTGGCGATCGGGTACGAGAGATTTATGGACTTGGCTTATCCTATCTACGGCCTTACGCTCCTCCTGCTTTTTCTCACTCTTGTGGCTGCGCCGGAGGTGAGAGGCACTCAGCGTATGCTCTCGCTTGGTTTCATCCGCGTTCAGCCCTCGGAGTTCGCCAAAGTTTCTTTGATAATAGTATTGACAAAATATCTGATTCGCCATCCACCCGTGTCCATCAAGCCGTTTTTGGGCGGCATAGGAGTTGGATTTCCGGCGTTTTTTCTGGTTCTTATGCAGCCCGATGCCGGAAGCGGTATAGTATACATAGTCATCATATTGTCGATGCTTTTTGTAGCCGGAGCGCCGCTGAAATATTTCTTTTGCATGATGGCCGCCGGGGTGGCAATGATGCCTGTGGCCTGGTCTTTTTTAAGAGAATATCAGAGGTTGAGGATTCTTGTGTTTCTTGACCCTACCCGCGACCCGCTTGGGGCGGGATACAACGCCATCCAGTCGCGGATAGCCGTAGGTTCTGGCAGTTTGTGGGGCAGGGGGTATCTTCAGGGTGTGCAGAGCAATCTGCGTTTTTTGCCTGAACCGCACACCGACTTTATTTTTAGCGTGTTCGCCGAGGAATTCGGTTTTTTCGGATCAGTTATTTTGCTGGCGATTTTTGGTTTTGTGATCGCGCGTATCGTTATAGCGGGCATGAAAAGCCGTGACATGCGTGGAAAAATAATAGTTGCCGGCGTGGCGGGGTGGATTTGGTTCCAGATGTTCCAAAGTATAGGGATGAGCATCGGGCTTATGCCTATAACTGGGATTCCGCTTCCTTTCTTGAGTTACGGGGGGAGCGCACTTTTGGCTGTGTCCATCGCGCTTGGTCTGGTGGGAAGTATTTACGCAGGTTCGGCGAATCGCTATAAGCAAGGCTGCTTGTAATTTTCGCGAATATTTTTTTGTGGGGGAATCCATTTGTCGTTTCCTGAGTTTGATGATCCGCTGTGGCCCCTTCTGGCGCAGGTTTCACGCCCTTCCCGGTACAGCGGAAGCGAGTGGCGTTTTTCACGCGCTGGAGGGCCTGATTTAAAATCGGTAGAGCCTGGTTTAAAAAAAGAAATTTTATCTGTGTGCCTGGCTTTCCCGGATGTCTACGAAATAGGCATGAGCTACTATGGTTTTCAGATTCTGTCACCTTTTCTGGCCGAACTTCCCGGAATCGCTGTTGACAGAGCATATTGTCCGTGGATTGATATGGAAGCGCTCTTGAGAAAGAACGCCGTTCCGCTTACATCAACGGAGCGTTCGATGCCGCTATCTGATTTTGACGTAGTGGGCTTCACGCTTCAGCACGAGCTTGGGTACACTAACGTGCTTACTATGCTTGACCTTGGCGGAATACCGCTGCGTTCGGAAAATCGAAAAAACGGTCATCCCATCGTGATGGCCGGGGGGCCTGGCGCGTTGGTACCAGAGCCTCTGTCTTCTTTTATTGATATTTTTTGCGTTGGCGAAGGGGAGGCAATTCTCCCTAAGCTTTTGTCAGTTCTCAGAGAAACCGTAGGCCTAGGCAGGGCGGAGCGCCTTGCCGAATGTGCGCGCCTTCCTGGCGTTTACGTTCCGATGCTTTTCAAACCTTCTGAGCCTTTCGTGCCGATTCGCAGGGAATTTATTCCGTCTTTCGAAGAGACGTACATACCGGATTCGATGATAGTTCCGTCCGTTGGAATAGTACATGACAGGGCGGCGCTTGAGGTCTTTCGGGGTTGTTCACGCGGATGTCGCTTCTGTCAGGCTGGCATGACGAATCGCCCTACTCGTGAGCGAGCGCCAGAGGCCATTGTGGACGCGATAATGGAACTCGTGCGGCGAACCGGCTGGGAAGAAGCAGGGCTTCTGTCACTGGCTACCTGTGATTACTCCGCGCTGGACAGAGTAATCGAAGAGCTTACCCCCAAATTTGTCGAGCAGGGGGTTCATTTGAGCCTTCCGAGCCTCAGAATGGACAGTTTTTCTGTCAATCTGGCGGCGCGTTTTCAGAAAATCCGCCGTGGCGGTCTGACATTTGCTCCAGAGGCCGGAACTCAGCGCCTTCGTGACGTCATAAACAAAGGTATTGACGAAGAATCCATATACGCGTGCCTCGAAGAGGTTTTTTCCAAAGGTTGGGATAAGGTAAAGCTGTATTTTATGATGGGCCTGCCGACCGAAACAGAGGAAGACCTGGACAGCATAATACGCATGGCACATGAAAGCATTAAACTTGCTCGCCGAAAAGGCAGGAAACGCGCCTCCGTGGCCATTTCCGTGGCCGGTTTCGTGCCGAAAGCGCATACGCCGTTCCAATGGGAGGCCCAAAATTCCATTGAAGAATTTAAATCTAAGGGGCGCCAACTGAAACTGCAGATCAAAGACAGGGCTCTGTCCTTAAAGTATCACGAGCCTGAACAGTCGTTCCTCGAAGGCGTTTTCGCGCGTGGAGACCGGAAACTGGGCGATGTTATTGAGCGTGCGTGGCAGAAGGGAGCTCGTTTCGACGGATGGAGCGAGACATTCGACCTCACTCGCTGGCTTGACGCTTTCAATGAGTGCGGACTGAACCCAGCGGATTACGTCAGAGCGCGAGATGAGCACGAACAATTGCCGTGGGATCACATCAATGCTGGTGTTACTAAAGAATTTTTATTAAAAGAGCGTGCTGCAGCCTACGCGGCCAGTAAAACGCCTGCTTGCGGGCGCAACGGCTCTGTATGCGGTGAGTGCGGTCTGAACTGCGAGGTGCGAAATGCCTGACGCTGAACCTAAAGCAACCCGTATTCGCCTGATATATGAAAAAAGGGGCAGAGCGTGTTTCGTGCCCCATGTCGCTATGAGCACGCTTTTCGCGCGGGCGGCGAGACGCGCCGGTATTGAACTTAGCTCTACGGATGGTTTTTCGCCCCGAGCCAAGATTAGCTTCGGCCCTGAACTGCCTGCGGGAGTTGTTGCCCTAAGCGAACCAGCGGATTTGTGGCTTAAAGGCTGGAACGAGCGGGATAAAACTCCTGATCCTATCGTCTCCGCACTTAACGCTCAAATGCCGGAAGGTTTTCGCGTCAAAAAATGTATTTTTCCGGCGGAGGGCGCTCTTGCGCTGGGTAAAGAATGCAGAGCAGCGCACTATCTGGCATGGCTGAGAAATGGCGCTCCTGATATTTTGCCTCATATGGAACGCCATTACGGAGAGGCGTTTTTGAGCGGCTCTTTCGAACAGGGCGTGCAGCCGAAAATTTCCGCCGTACTTGCCGACCCAGCGCAAAACGGCATCGGCGGCTGGGTAAAAGTTCTAATTGCGGACGGCATCGCCGCTGGATGGCATGATATGTGCGTAGTGCGCGTAAATTTGGGCCGTTGGAACGGAAAACACATGGAACCGATAGGGGAGGACGCCGCGTGCCTTCGGATAGAAAAATAATCGCCGACACTCTGGAAAGCGAAGAAACGCGGGTGGCCATTCTGGAAAACGGCCGCCTTGCGGATATTTTTATAGAGCGAATGTGGGATCACCAAAAGGCCGGTGAGATATACAAGGCGCGAGTGGAGAGCGTGTTGCCAGGCATAAATGCTGCCTTCGTCAGCATAGGTGACGGGCGCAACGCTTTTTTGTACCTTAACGACGCCAAAGGCATAAAAATTAACCCCAATCAGGAATTGGTGGTGCAGGTTACAAAAACCGCGCGGAAAAACAAAGGAGCGCGAGTTACGCCGCGTCTGTCGCTTCCTGGGCGTTATCTGGTTCTCATACCCAACGGCGATGAAGCTGGGGTTTCGCGGCGCATTGCCAGTGAAGAAGAACGCAAGCGCCTGCGCAATTTTGCAAAAGAACTGCGTGGCGAGGATTTCGGGATTATAGTTCGCACAGCGGCCGAAGGAGTAGACGCAGAAGCGCTGACTTACGATCTGGAATCTCTTCTTGCGCTGTGGCGCGGAATCGAACACGACGCGGCGCGTCAGCAGGCGCCATGCCTTCTCTACAAAGACATGGGGCTTCTTGGCAGAGTGCTTCGCGATGAGCTTCACGATGACATTGATGAAATACTGGTCGACGGGGAGGACGAATTCGAAAGCGTAAACAATTTCGTATCCATGCTTTATAAGGACTCCCGTCCAAGTGTTACGATGTATCGCGGAGTGGTGCCGATTTTCGAGTATTACAACATAGAACGCGAGATTGAGCAGGCTCTGGAAAGAAAAGTATGGCTCCGCTCTGGCGCGTACCTTGTCATAGAGCACACCGAAGCCTTGACCGTTATTGATGTCAATACCGGAAAGTACGTTGGTTCCGATACCGTTGGCAGTATGGACATGCGCCACACAATGCTCGATACCAACCTTGAAGCAGCTGAGGAAATTGCTAGGCAGCTGAGGCTTCGCGCCATAGGGGGTATAGTCGTTGTAGATTTCATCGACATGGAATTTGAAGAAGACCGCCAGCGCTTGATGACGCGCCTGGAGGAGGTTTTTCAGCCAGATCGCCTTCGTGCCCGCGTTTTCAGCATAACGCAGCTTGGGTTGGTGGAACTGACGCGCAAACGCGGTCGGCCGGATTTAAAAACCGTCATGACGCGCGGGTGTCCTTTTTGCAGCGACAATGGGTGGGTTCTCCGGGAGGATACTGTCGCTATGTCGATTAAACGCTTTTTGCGAAAAGTTGGGCACGCCAACAAATCCGAGGCGATATTACTTCAAGCTAACGCCGTTGTGGCCAGGCACGTGAGCGATACATACCTCAGATTATGGGAAGAAGAACTGGGGCGAAAAATTATAATTGCCGGCACGCAGGATCTGGCGTGGAGCAAATACCGCATAGATGCCCAAGGAACGCGCGAAGCCATTGAGCGCAGGGCGCGTCATATAGAGGAGAGCGTGGCCGTTGTCCATAGAGTATCTGCGTCTTAAAGGCTTTAAGAGCTTTGGGGCGAGCTGTGAATTTTCCTTCTCGGATAAATTCACAGCTATTGTTGGTCCCAACGGCAGCGGCAAAAGCAACATTCTTGACGCTTTGCGCTGGATTCTGGGCGAGGGCAGTCCGGGGGCTTTGCGTATAGCCCGCCAGAGCGATCTGGTTTTTCAGGGCAGCGCCTCAATGGATCAGGCCAAAGAAGCCGAAGTTGTGCTGAAATTGAAGCACAAAGAGGAATCTTCCATTCTCCGCAGACAGTACACGGTGGATGGAGGTTCTGTTTTGCAGGTTGATGGCAGCAGAATACGCCTGCAGGATTTGGCGGATTTTAAGTCACGCTTTATGATGTCAGGTGATAGTTTTGCATTTATAGGGCAAGGAGAAGTCTCCGAGGCCATTCACCAGCGCCCTATGGAGCGCCGCCGCCACCTTGAACACCTTTTCGGCATAGATCGCTACCGCAAGCGCCGCGAGGAGACATATTTCAAACTGGAAGCTGCCCTCGGCGAAATGAAGCGCATAAACGATATCGTCTCCGAGCTGGAAAAAAGACGCGAGGAGATCGCCCCTGAAGTAGCCGTGGCAGTCGAGGCGAAGGGCATCTTGGATAATCTGGAAAACGTCAGGCAGGATTATTATTTTTCGCGCCGCCTGGGCCTCGAAAAAAAAGAGCGCGATCATCGGAGCCAGCTTCAACTTGTAAAAGAGCACGGCGACACAGTGTCGCAGTGGCGGGGTCTGTGGGCCGATGCCGTGTCGCACAAAGAGGACGAACTACTCCGCGATGGTTTTGACGAGCAGGCGTTTATAACCAGAGAGCGGGAATGTCAGGCAAAAAAAGAATCTCTACGCCGCCAGGCTTTTTCGGCAGCAACGCAGGTGAAAGGTATTTTATCGTCTCGCAACGACCTTGAGGGCGAAAAATCGCGAGTTGCCTTGACGCTGGATTCTGTAAAATCCGAGGCCGAGAAAACGCAAAACGAAGAACATACCCTGAAACAGGATCTTGAAACCAAACGTGCGACTCTGGACAACTTGTTGCGCCACATGGAGGAAAGCAGAGCAGCTATTGAGCGCGAGCGAATTCTGCGTCAGAAATTGGAGGACGAGTTAGCCGAAAAAAATCTGGCTCGCTCGAAACTCGAAGCTCGCGTGAAAGCGCTTCTTTCATCTCAGGACGAATCGGCGAAGGACTTGTCGCAGCTCGAAGCCGAGCGCGTAGCGTTGGTGGCGGCTTCTGATAAACTCGAAAGCGAGGTTGCGGCGCTGGAAAAACGCGATGAAACGCTTTCCGCCGAATACACCGAAGCTTACAGAACATGCCAGAAATACACCGTCAATTTGCAGCAGATGAAGCGGGAATTTGTCAGCCAGCAGACGGAACTCGAAGCTGCGAAAGAGAACACAGAAGGCTCGATTTATCCTGAGCCTGCCCGTATTTTGCTTGCGGCCTCGCGGCTTGGCAGGATGAAATCAAAACCGGAGATCGTTGCCGAGGTTTTTTCGTGCAAGCCAGACGTGGCGCCAGCGCTCGAAGCCTACCTTGGGGCGAGGCAGTTCTGGCTTCTGGTGCAGACCTTCGACGAAGCGCAAGAGGGCATAACCCTCCTGAAAGAGCGCCGTGCGGGGAGAGTTACGTACCTGCCTCTCGAGCGTTGCCGCCCGCGTTTCCCCGACGCGCGTTTCCGCCTCCCGCTAAAAGGCGTGAAGGGTTGGGGAATTGAGCTTATCACGCCAAAAATTCAATGGGAACCTGCTTTGCAGCACCTTCTGGGTGACCTGCTGGTGGTTGAGGAATATTCGCTCGGCAGCGCCATGGTCAAAGACGGAGCGAAGTTCCCGATAGTCACTCTCGAAGGGGAAGTTTTTTCCCCGGCAGGCACGGTCAGCGGCGGGCGGACTAAGCAAAGCGGCGGTGCCATAAGTCACAACCAGAGAGTGACAGAACTCTGCGTTCATATTGACGCCATCAGGCAAAAAATAAAAACGCTCGAATCGGAATTTGCCAAGGCTGAAAAAGTCGAGCAAAATTTAGCGAAAGAACGCAACGAGTTCAGCGACACCCTGGCTCGCGGTAAAAATGAACTTCACACATCGCGCAGGGCGCTCTCAAACGTACTCGCCGATCTGGAGCGCATCGCGGCGGAGAAAAACTCGTCAGACGAGGAAATAGCGCGAGCTGGACAGGAAATTCCTGAACTGGAAAAAAACATAAGTGAACTTGGCGGGCAAATTGCCGAACTTCGCCTTACCGACCAATCGGGGGAGCAGTCGACTTCTCCGGCAGTCGGCGCAGCGCGAAGCGAAGTGGAAGTTGCGGAAGAACGGCTGCGCGGTACCACGAACATGCTTACCCGTATTAAAAGCGAGAAAGGCGATCTCGAAAGCCGTTACGCGGCTATTGCGTCCGAGCTTTCGGCTGGCCAGGCTGAGGAGAAAAAATTAAAACAGCAGATAGCCGCGCTTGGGCGGGAGCAGTTTGCCGTCTGGGGAGAACTCAATAAAATCCGCGCCACGCTGGAAGAAGAACGCGATAAATCCCGCAAGGTTCACAGTCGACTGCAGCGCCTCCGCACACGCGCACAGAAAGCGGAGGCAAACGTAACGGCCCTTGCTGCCGAAGTATCGGCGCTGACTGAGCGTATAGCTTCGACTCGCGCTGAGATAGAGCAGCTTCAGGAAATGTGGGACGAAAAATACCCATACGACGCCGGTAAAGCCGAATTTGTAGAGGGCGGGCGGGATTTAACTATGACCATGCGCCGCCTTGAACGAGAACTGAAGGCTCTGGGCAATTACAATCTAGGGGCGCTCTCAGAGGACGAATCGCATGCCGAGCGCATAGACTACCTGGGCGAGCAGCTTGAAGACATAAGAACCGGAATAGACGAACTTAAAGCGCTTATTGATGAAACGGATTCTCAGATGGAAGTGCGTTTCACTCAGAACATGACAGATATTGACGACCGGTTCAACGCCCTTTTCCAGCGGCTTTTCGCAGGAGGGGAGGCGCACCTGACCTTACAGGAAGAAGGCTCGATCTGGGATAAAGGGGTCGAGATATACGCACGCCCGCCTGGAAAACGTATGCAAAGTATCTCGCAGCTCTCCGGCGGGGAGCAGTCCCTTACGGCGATAGCGCACCTTTTCGCCGCGCTTGAGGTCGCGTGCATGCCTCTGGCCGTGCTGGACGAAGTTGACGCGGCGCTGGACGAATACAATCTGATCCGCTTCGCCGACCTTGCGAAAGAGTATTCCAAGAGGCTGCAGCTTCTCGTAATGACGCACCGCCGCACCACGATGGAGCGTGCTGACATTATCTACGGCGTGACAATGGTGGAAGCCGGCCTCTCCAAAATCGTGGGTATCGAAGTGGAGAATTATAAATAAAGTGCTGATGGCGCGGGATGGCCACGCGCCTGTTGCCCTATTTTGCCTCCAATGAAAAATCGATGGCAAATTACAACATTGAAGAGCTTGCGGGCGAGGTGGACGAGCAATGAACGAAAATAAAAGTTTCGACTTTGGCAACGCGGTTATTATGATTAAAAACGCGATTGTTCATTCGCGCTATCAGGCTGCGAAACTAGTCAACAAAGAGCTGCTTGGATTGTATTACGCTGTGGGTAGATACGTTTCCAACAATTCCCGCGCTGACTTCTGGGGCAAAGGCGCGATTCGCCAGCTTTCGGATAGCTTGCAGCGCGAATTGCCAGGTTTACGCGGGTTTTCAGAGTCATCAATTAAGCGTATGCGCGAATTTTACGAACAATGGGCTGTCGTTTTCTCAAATCGCCCGTTGTCAATGGGCGATTTGCCGCTTGTACAAAATCTGGAAAGGGAACAGAAACAAAGCGGCCTTGTGCTGGCGGTATCAACCACAAGTTTCGCTGGTATTAATTTAAACTTGTTGTCAGTTCATTTGAACGAATTTGCAATGTCAGGGTTTTCTTCCGAAGAGTTTTTTCGCGTGGGTTTTACGCATCATTCGGAGATTTTGGCGAAAGAAAAATCATTGCAGGGTAGATTGTTTTATATCTCCAAATGCGCTGCCGAGTTTTGGACTGTAGATACATTAAAATCCAACCTACGCGGCGAATTGTTCACTAAATCCGGCGCACTGGCCAATAATTTCCTGCGGGCCTTGCCAAAACATGAACAAGCCTGCCGCGCAATCCGCGCTTTCAAAGGCGAATATTTGCTTGATTTTATCAATATTGAAAACGAGATAGACCCGGACGAAAGACTTTTGGAACACGCAATAATAGCTAACATAAAACAATTTATCCTTTCGTTCGGCAGGAGAATGAAGCCTCGTCCATAGGTATTATTTTGTGCAAGGAAGCGAATAAGAGTATTGTTGAATTTGCTCGTGACTATACTAAACCGAAGGGCGTGGCTACATACAGAACGCGTAACGAAATGCCGGAAACATGGCAAAAAGCTCTGCCGGATTTTGATGACATGAAAAAATTGCTCAATTCTGCCTCTGACGAGTAACAAGAACAAAATCGTGGGTATAGAAGTGGAGAATTATAAATGAAATTTCAATATGTTATTAAATGCCCCTGTCTGGCGCGCCGTCATAGATTATAATAATAGCAATTGAGACATACAAAATTTGAGTATGAGGCGCGGGTACTCGCGTAAAGAGGATAATATGACGCAGACTATCGGAATCGATTTGGGAACAGCTTATTTGAAGGCGGCTTACGTCAATAAAGAAGGCTTTGTTGAGCTATTAAAAGACAAGAATGGAAACACTTTCATTCCGTCAATTGTGGCTATTTCCCCCGAAAAAATCGTCGTTGGCAGAGCCGCGAAAGACAAATTAAAAACGGAGCCTGCAAGCGTGGTCAAGTTTCCTTTACGGCACCTCGCTGACGCGGATTGGCTTTTCCAATACGAAGGAAAAGACTACCAGGCAACGCTTATCGTGGCGTTTATGCTCAAATATCTGAAGCGTGAGATTGAGGCAATTCTGGAAGAGGATGTGTTGAGCGCGGTCATAACGATTCCGTCATATTTCGGTGACATTCAGCGGCGCGCTGTAATGCAGGCGGCGTCTATCGCGGGGCTGGAAGTGCTGCGGATAGTAAACGAGGCCACAGCTGTGGGGCTTGCCTATGTGCATATGGAGAATATTGAGAACGAAAAAATGATTGTTTGCAACCTTGGAGACGGCGCATTTGAGGTAAGCGCGATGAACGTCGAGAACAGGGGAATTAAAGTATTATTTACGTCGAATACCAACAGTTTAACCGGACGGGAATGTAAGGCGCAGCTGGCTGATTACCTTGACGAAAAATTCAGAGAGGAAACCTCTGTTGGTTTTGATGGGGCATCGGAGGAACGTGAAGTTTTGCACGCAGCAGCGGACAGAGCGTTTCGAGCCTTGGCGGACGACTATTCCACGGATGCAGAACTCTCCAAGACGATACCAAGCGGATTTTCCAAGGACGTGAAAGCGCTTGAATCATGCCTGACGAACATCAAAAAGTACGGCAAGAATATCGAAACCTCCGCGCCTTACGATTATTACGCTTTCCTTGAGTTACCACGCAACGCCGTAATGGAAGACATTGGCGAGGCGTTGAATAAGCTGAAAGCGGAAAGAACGGAGGCCACGCAAAATTCTCCGGCGAATACGGGTAGATACCGCGCCGCCGATGACCTGCTTATTATCGCGAAAGCCTGGCGTGTCTTCGGCTCCGAAGCATCGAGAGCAAGCTACGACGCTGAACTGGAACGCCACGAAAGAAGCTTTCTGGCCCTGGCTCTTTCTGGAGAATTCCAAAACACAAGCATCAGCCAGCATCAATTTGAGGAACGCGAACAGCTTGATGCGGTTGTGAAAAACGCGCTAGACGCTATGGCGTGTGCCAGCGGCATAGTGCGCGTCATGAACTCGGCCCTTAAAAACATCTTGGAATATTACACAGAGCGTAAGATAGACGCAAAAGTAATTCTTGATAGAGATACTCTTGTTTCGCTGTTCCAGCCCACGATGTTCAATTTTTACGAGTGCATCGAAAAAGTCGTGAAAGGCGCGGGTTGGAAGATGGAAGAAGTAGGTAAAATTGTTTTCGCGGGTGGTTTTTCTCAGTCCTGTATTCTTACTGGGGCGGTGAAAACTTATATGCATGACATTTCCAAGGACGCTCTCGCGTTCCAGTCCGTTTCAATTGATTTCGCCGCGCGCGGGGCCTTGCTGAATGCAAAAATGTTGACAGGGCAGTCGTAAACTTGCAATATTATTGATGCCAACTAGCATTTGGTCGAATACTAGCCTCTCCTCTCTTCAGAGGATTTAATTATAAATAATTTCACTTTGGTACTAGGGGGTTTTTTGATTGGCAAAGGCGGTAGGTATAGATCTTGGCACAACTTTTTCTGCGGTCGCATACATTGACGAAGATGGTAAGCCGAAGATTCTTAGAAACAGGGATGGAGACAACCTCACTCCCTCGGTGGTGAATTTTGACGAAAATGGTCAGCCGCTGGTTGGTAGGCTGGCGAAAGAAATGTCTGTGGAGAACACCGACAGCACCATTATGTTCGTGAAAAGGTACATGGGTGTGCCTTCGTGGAAATTTCCGGTGGGCGAGGAAGAATATACTTCCGAGATTATATCGTCGATAATCCTTAGACGCCTCAAAGAAGACGCTGAATCCATGCTTGGCGAGGAGATTCAAGACGTAGTCGTAACAGTTCCGGCCTACTTTGGAGATGCTCAAAGGCTTGCCACCAGCCAAGCTGGTGAAATAGCCGGATTTAACGTGCTCAAAGTTATCAGCGAGCCTACAGCTGCTGCTCTGGCTTACGGAGTCGGCATCGAAAAAGACGAGATAGTTCTTGTTTTTGACCTTGGCGGCGGTACGTTCGACGTCACAATAATGGCTCTGGACGGCAAAGATATTAAAGTTCTTGCTACAAGAGGGGATAAAAACCTGGGCGGTTTTGACTGGGATAACAAAATTATGGAACACCTGCGCGATGTAGTCCTGGCTGATAACAAAATTGACCTCTACGGTAAAGAACACGGGATGAACCGCCTCAGAAAAGTTGCGGAATCGGCTAAAATATCCCTGTCCGATAAACAGGTTACCCCGATTACTTTAGACCTCGGCGGCGGTCAGCGGAAAAAAATCGACTTGACAAGAGAAAAATTCAACGAGCTTACGGAATCGCTGAACAATAATACCATTGATATGGTGTTGTTTGCGCTTGACGACGCCGAGCTTGGCTGGGAAGACATTGATAAAATTCTGCTTGTGGGCGGCTCTACCAGAATGCCCATTATTCGAGAGCTGATTGAGAAAAGCTCCGGCAAAAAACCATCGGCCGAGCTGCACCCCGACGAAGTCGTTGCGATGGGGGCGGCTATTCAGGCTGCAATTATTCTGGCCGAAGAAAAACGCACCGACCTGGCTTCTGAAATCGTGAAAGGACTGCCTCCCGCGCCGAAGGACGTTTGTTCGCACAGCCTCGGAATTACCGCTGTAAAAGGCTCAAATGAATCAGAGGTGCGGTACAACGCGATTGTTATGCCCCGCAACACTGAAATTCCTGGTAAAACCAGCGAAGTATTCTGCACGCTTGTGGAAAATCAGAAGACGCTGCACATAGAAGTTAACGAAGGCGAAGGAGAAGACCTGGACTATGTAACTAAAATAGGTGAAGGCTCGCTGGAATTGTCCGTCCATCGCAAAGGTTCTCCGCTGGAGGTCTTTTTCGAGTACGACCAAAACCAGATTATCCATGTCAATGTCTACGATAAAACCAACAACAAGCATTTGGGGGAAATCAGAATCGAGCGCAGGGCCAATATGAACGATGCACAGGTGGCTAAATTCACAGCTCTGATGCGAAAAACCGAAGTTAACTGAGCTTGGGATTCCATCTGGAGGTGTAACAAATGACGGATTTTTATAAATTATTGAATGTTGACCCGCTTATTCCGCTGGAAGACCTCAAAAAGGAGATGTTCAAGCAGAAAAAGCTGAAATCGAGCCATGCGGCAAGCGCTCCAACGCCGGAGCGCCGCAGGGAAGCGGAGGATTTTTTAAAAACGCTGGATGAGGCGCGAAAGATTTTTGAAAACGAGTCCACTAGAAAAAACTACGATCAGAGCCTTGTTTCTTATAAAAACAAACAAGACCCTGAAGTGGTGGAGAAGGTAAAGAAAAAGCCCGATATTAAAACCAACGACATGGGCAGCACTGAAGCTTCGGATCTCATGGAAAAAGCGAAAAACGCTTTAGCAGCCAGAAGAAATGAAAGCGCTGTTATCGACCTGCTGAAAGTTATCAGCATGAAACCAGATGCTATTGAGCCTCGCGGGTTGCTGATAAAAGCGTACTGCGATATGGGCACCCAATCCGCGATAGATTCAGCGGTGAATGAGCTGACCACTCTGGAAAGATTGCTGGGCAGCGATCGGGAGACGTTTTACTCTTATTCCAGCAAAGTATACTCAAAAATGGGCGAAATGCTCCTGAACGACAGCAATAAGCGCTTTTAGCGCGGAAATGTATTGTAAAGCCAAAAGAGCGCGTCTTTATCGGCGTGCTCTTTTTAGTTATAGCAGTTGGCTATTTTATGTATAAACTTCTTACCGATGACTACTGACTACTGGTGTTTCACCTTGATTCAGACTAAACGTTTGTGCAAATTGCTATATTGAAAAATTTTAGTCATGTCTAAAGAACAAGATGCGAAACATGAGCCTATGCTTTGATAATTTTTACGAGGCATTTTGCGCCTCTACCATGCTGCGACGCAGCCGTCTGTCCTGGGTTCTGTGGCTCCGGCGAAAGTTCCGTGTTCCGTCAGCCATATGATCTCGCCTCTGCCGAAGTCGTTGGAGTTGGGTTGAGGTGCTATTTCATGACCCATACGTGCCAGCGCCTGAGCGGGAGCTGTTGGGAATCCAGGCTCTGTGTTTATCTGCAAGCCTCTGACCCACTGCCAGCGGGGCGCGTCAAGGGCCTCCTGGGGGTTCATTCCGAAGTCCACCACGTTGGAGATCACCTGCAAATGGCCCTGCGGCTGCATAAATGCTCCCATAACACCGAACGGGCCTATGGGTTTTCCGTCTTTGGACAAAAACGCGGGGATTATCGTGTTGTACGGTCGCTTGCCTCCCGCGAACAGATTAGGATGTCCGGGCGTGAGGCTGAAACACGCGCTCCGGTTGTTGAAAGCTACGCCGGTCTCTGGGCATACAACACCTGAGCCGAAGCCGGTGTAATTACTCTGAATGAACGACACCATCGTAATTTCTCCGTTTTCGTCTTTGTCGGCGGCTGCTAAGTAGACAGTACCACCGCTCATGGGATCGCCTGGCTTGAAATCTGTAGCTCTGTCCGCGATTAATTTTCTGCGAGCGTCGGTATATCGGTCGCTTAACAGCTCCTGAACCGGCACTGGGCTGAAGCGCTGATCTGCCACGTACCTGTGAGCGTCCGCAAACCCAAGTTTTATAGCCTCTATCTGCTTGTGAAAGGTTTCGGCGGAATCTCTTTCGTGCAAGTCGAAGCCTTTCAGGATATTCAGGGCGATCAGGGCACATATGCCCTGTCCGTTTGGCGGCATTTCCCACACTTTGTAGCCCCTGTAGTCGATTTCTATAGGTTCAATCCACTCCGGTGCGAAATCGGCGAGGTCTTCGATTGTGAGGAAGCCGCCCGTTCTGCGTGCGAAGTCCACAATTTTTTTTGCTGTTTCACCTCTGTAAAACGCTTCTCCGTCGGAATCGGCTATCTTGGCAATTGTGTCAGCCATAACACCTGACGCAAAAACTTCGCCGGGTGCAGGAGCTCTGCCGCGAGGCGCGAACACGTCTGACCAGCCGCGAAATTCTGGCCCTTCCAGGGTACTGTACTTTTTGAACGCGATATCCCAGTTGTACGCAGAAGTCACCGAGACGGCGTATCCTTTTCTAGCATACTCAATGGCCGGAGCCAAAATGTCTCTGAGCGGGAGTTTGCCCATTTTTTTCGACAATTCGCGCCAAGTTGCCACGGCTCCTGGCACTGTTACGGCGGGCCATCCGTGAAACGGAACGCTTTCCAGCCCTTTTGAATGGAAAAATTCAGGAGAAAGGGATTTTGGCGCGAAACCGCTTCCGTTGATTCCGTGCAGCTTGCCGTTTTTCCAGATCAGAGCGAATACATCGCTGCCCAGACCATTTGATACCGGTTCAACAACCGTCAGGGCTGCGGCTGTCGCTATCGCCGCGTCAACGGCGTTTCCTCCCATTTTTAAAACGGCAAGCCCAACCTGGGAAGCCTGGGGCTGAGATGCCGCCACCATTCCGCGAGAACCGTAAACAACACTCCGGCGCGATGGGTAGCGGTAACTGTGCGGGTCGAATTTTATAACGTCTGCCAAATCCAATTCCTCCTGTTTTTTATTTTTCTTCGTCCGCAGCTCGTGATTCTCGCGTGTTTTTCAGCATCATAGAAGCCGTAAATATGGAAATATGCTCTATGGGATTTAAAATTGCGCGGCGGGCGAAACATGAATTTATGGCGTTGGCCATGTCAAAATATTTTTTGTTGTCCGGCACGGCCCGCACCAGAGCGGCGTATGCCATCATTGCCATCGCGTTTGCGGAGGGAATAGCATCGTCCGAGGCGGCCTTGCGCCTAAGAAAAATATGCGCCTCGGAAGCGGACGAGAGAAAAAAACCTCCGTCTGCCTCATCCCAAAAATGCTCCTCAAGCTTTGCCGCGAGATTTTCTGCGTATCTGAGCCAGTCTTTTTTTTGCTTATCCGCAGTGGCGGACTCGTAAAGCTCCATCACGCCCCACATAAGCGCCGCATAATCACCAGGCAGCGCTGGAATAGCCGCTTCTTTGGCGCGGTAACGTCGCCGCCACGCGCCCTTTGGGTCAACCAGAGCTTTTTGCAGAAACAACGCCGCTCGTTCCGCTGACAATATCCATTCTTTTTTTTCAAAAACGCGCCCCGCGTATGCAAGCGCACCGATTGCCAGCCCGTTCATGTCCATAAGCACTTTGTCGTCAATTTGTGGTTTCGTGCGTTTATTCCTCGCATCGAAAAGAACGCGGCGGCAATTTTCCAGTCGTTTGACAAGTTCAGGCGCACGAAGCCCGTAGCGCCGGGCCAATTCCGTCACGGTCGCTGCCTCGTAGAGGACGTTATGCCCCATCTGCCTGCCGGTCATTTCGCGCGTATAGTTTCCACCGGGCAGAATCGCGTATGCCGCGCAAAATACGCCCGCGTCTCCCTGCGGAAGCACCGCGCGTATTTCTTCCTCTGTCCAGCGATAGAATTTTCCTTCATCTCCATCGACACTAGCATCCCACGAAGTCCAGAAACACGCTTCTGGCGAAAGGAAATCGCGCAACATACACCCGACCACGTCTTCCGCGAATTTCTGGAAGAAATCGTCCTGTTCGGTCTCGTGTGCGGCGGCAGCCACCCAGAGGAGCATCGCCTGATCGTACAGCATTTTTTCAAAGTGAGGTACTATCCATCTTTCGTCCGTTGCGTAGCGGGAGTAGCCCCCGCCGAGGTGGTCGTGGATGCCGCCAGCCCACATTTTACGCAGGGTCAGAGAGACCATTTGGAGAAGCTCTTTTTGTTCGGACGGGTTCACGCGGGTATATTCCAGAAGAAAAAGAAGGCGGGGAGCATGCGGAAATTTGGGAGCTGTGCCAAAGCCGCCCCATACTCCGTCAAATGTGTTTTTAAGCTCTTTCGTCGCTGTCTTGGCGTTAAAAGAACCAAGCTGTCCCCCGGGAGAGAAGACAGATTTGGCCGCGATGGTCTCAACCAGGCTGTTTGCTCCGCGCTGGACGTCCTCTCTCTGCATCAGCCACAGCCATTTCATTCTTGGGATTATATCGGCCATGCCTGGCATTTTGCCCGTTGTCCGTTTCGGAAGGTATGTAGCCGCGAAAAAAGGCTTCCCTTCAGTAGTAAGAAAAAGATTCAGCGGCCACCCGCCGGAGCCGTTCTGTATTCTGCATATCTCCATAAAAAGCGCGTCCAGGTCAGGGCGTTCTTCGCGGTCTACTTTGACGGAAATGCAGGCGCCGTTTAAAAATCCGGCCACCTCTTCGTCGCTGAAACATTCGCGTTCCATGACGTGACACCAGTGGCACGATGAGTATCCTATCGACAGAAAAATCGGCTTGTCTTCCGCCGCGGCGCGTTCAAACGCCTCGTTACCCCAAGGGAACCAGTCCACAGGATTTGCGGCGTGGCGCAAAAGATACGGGCTTTTCTCGCCCACGAGCCTGTTTCTGTCAGCCAAGTTTATGCCTCCGTTTCATTAGAGCCGCTGGCTCTTTTATGAACAAATTATTGCGCGTTACTATCATGGGTTTAGCCTTGAATTTCATGTTCATGACTATGCAAACCGCTATAAAAATTTCGCTCGCCTGTTAAGAGATACAAGAAGACCTGTTTGAATCTTCCTGACAAGAAGAAGGCTCTTTGTCTTCTTTTGCGGAAATAGCTATCCTTAGGAATAAACAGGCTATGCGCATTTTTTCATTCACCGTGTTCTTCCGGCTTGCGCGGATGCATGCATTGCTTGCAAGCGGAACAATTCCATGGACACGAGAAGCTCCCGTATTTCATGGAATATACGAAGCCAAGTACAATGATGCTGATCATAATGTATCCTAAGAGCGTTTGCCAGAGCATCTTTAGATTAAAATATTAGCGGATTTGGGTCATTTGGGCAACTTAGGTTCGGGGCACGGCTCAGGCTCGGGAGGAAGGGGTTTGACTTTCCCGCTTCCCATCATAATCGCGATGGGCTTGAGTGACTCGAAATTCTCGCAGACGATTTTGATTATGGCCGCTATCGGAACTGATAAAATCGTGCCAGGAATACCCCAGATCGTTCCCCAAAGCAACAGAGAAAGCAATATTACAACAGGGCTGAGTCCAAGCCTGTCGCCAACCACCTTGGGCGTTACGAAATTGCCGATCGAGAACTGTATGGCGCTTACTAAAAGCAAGACAAGCACAGGCTGTATGTAGCTAGGCGAAAATTGGAGCACTGCCATCAAGACAGGCGGAATTGTGGCAATGATAGAACCTACCACTGGTATGAAGTTGAAAAAGAACACGATGACGCTCCAGCCAACAGCGAGTTGCACGCCCATAATTTCCAATACCACCCATACGCAAAAAGCGGTAAACAAGCTTATTAAGGTGAGAGTGCCGAGATAGCGGCTGACCTCGCGCGACACAGAGGATATGATGCTTTCAAGCTTGTCTCTGACGTCCTTGTCTTTGGCTGTGTTTCCGGGGAAAGCTATCCTGACTTTACTGGACAACGGAGCCTCCAGTAGCATGAACACGAAGAACACCAAAGTCAGGGCAATTCTGCTGAATATGCCGTAAATTATATCCGTATTGTCGCGCAGATATCGCCCTAGAATATCCATCCAGGTTATGCGCGGCATTGATTCTGGAGGTATCTGGAGCGCCCGCATGATATCAAGGGTCATTTCGTGGAGTCTTGAGTAATATTGGCTGAAAGCTCTGTTCAACTCGAATATTTGTGTCGTGGTGAAAATGATTGCTATGTAGGATATACCGACAAAAACGGCTAAAACCAAGATTAAATTCACGAAAGGCGGCAGCTTTATCTTCGTCCCGATGTGTATGACTGGGCGGAAGATTTGCAGCATGAACCAAGCTATTACCAAGGGAATGAAAACTCCGCTGGCCAAATGGAGAATAACTCCTATAGAAAGGGCGCACAGTACGGTCACTAGCGCTATTAAAATTTTAATGGTAAACCCCTACTTTCGTTCTTCACAAATCCACGTTTTCACAAATGACATTTACTATTCCAGCGCCATAGCAGCAAAATTTCTGATCGCAATTCTCACCGCAAGAAAAAGGCGTTATCCATACGCCCGGCGTTTACAGCATAATCATAAGCACTCAGGCCATCGTGGCTGAACGAGTATTTTGATGCCCCATTATACAACAATAACTCGACAATATCGCTGGTTCCGTTCATGGCCGCCGCCATTAGAACGCTCAAACCGTAATGGCCGTTCCAGTCAAAAAGCGCGTTGACATCTGCTCCAGCTTCCAACAGAAGCGCGATTTTTTCGAACGAAGGGTTCGCTGCCGTAACCGCGTTAACCAGAGGGTCTAGTCCCCATTGGTTATGTGCCCTGGCGTTCGCTCCACGTTGCAGCAGAAGCCTTATTTCATAGGCACTCGCTTTATCGGAAGCTGCCGCGATGTGCAGCGGACTGCCCCAGGCTCCGGCTAGATTGGGGTCGGCCCCGTTTTCCAGCAAAAACACGGTAAGCTCCAAAAATGCCGTACCGCCCATCACGGTTCTGTGAAGGGCGCTCACAGTCCTGATGGAACTGTCGCTATCAGGAATATTTACGCTTGCGTTTACGTCCGCTCCTGCTTCGACAAGAAGCCTTATTACACCGATGTGCATGGATAGCGGTCTTGAAATTCCAGAGAAAACGGCTCGTAGCAGGGGAGTATAACCTTCCGCGTCTATCTTGTTCGGGTAAGCGCCTCCTTCGAGCAACCTGCGGACAGTCAACACCTCTCCCAGTGCGCTGGCCATAGAAAGTTCCGAAGCGACCGCTGGCGTTGTGACGCCAATACACAAAAACACCATGATGATACTCCAGGCAAGGCGTAAAATCATCAGTCTTCATCCTCAATTTCTTCGGACGGAATAAGGTTTTCGCCTCTTAATTCACCTTTGCGGCATACGCCTTTTACGTCGCAGTATCGGCAGGCTTCGGCGGAATATGATGGTTCGTATTTTTTCGATTTTAAGATGGCTGCCGCGAGCTTCATAGCCTCCAAAGCCTCGGCGGTTCTCTCTTCTAAAACTGGCGCGCTTTTTTTGCCGGGCGAGTGCAAGTGTAAAAAACATTCGGCGGCAGGAGATTCAAAAGAGCCTGCAATTCCTCCGTCTTTGTGCCCGAAAAAACCTACTCCCGCCACGCTGTGATTTGGATGCGCCGCCGCGTACATAAGGCAGTAGGCCGAGAGTTGCAGGCCGTATTTGAAGGACTCCCGCTCCGTGACAAGATAGCGGCGCGAGTTCAGACCGCCCAGTTTTTTTTCGTATGAAGTGCTACGCCCCCATTTATAGTCCATTATTACAACGCGGTTTCCGGTGAGAATTTCCGCGCGGTCGCAGCGTCCGGTGAAAATAACGCCGTCCACTTCGTAAGGCGCGAGTTCCATTTCTGTCTCAAACGCGATATGGTGCAAACCAGCCTCTGCCAAACGATCCAGGATGCTCTGCTGAAAATCAGCCAGCCTCATCAAATAGAATTCGATGTTTTTGACATGCCTTGTCAGCCTGCGATCCGTTGCCAGGCGATTGAATTGAGCGTAAATTCCTTCCGATGACAATAATTTTTGCCACTCTTCGGCAGCTATGGAGCGGATGGGAAGGTCTTCATCCTGTTTGCGCCGCCAAACCGCTTCCCATATCGTGTGAGTGATAATACCGGCTTCAGCCTCGCTGAACAGGGAAGTTTCTCGCTCCTTCAGCCTGGCGTGCCGTTTCAGCCAATAGCGAAGCGGGCAGTCCAGAAGTTCGTGCAGACTGCTGACCGGTAGGCGTAATTTTTCAGACGACGCCCTGACAACTGGAACGGCCCGTTCGCGTCTCTCCGATGGGGCAACCTCGATAGCCGGAAAACGCCATTCACTTTCGCCCGGAGTTAGTTCGCTGAACCCAGCCACGGGAGCTTCAATGTACTCCCAATGTTTCATGTCGTCTATAAAATTCGCCATAAACGGCGTGTCGCCAATCGGGCGGCCTTCTTCATCAACGGCCGAGCGTGTAGTCACGGTAAGAGCGTCTCCCGTCTGAATCAGTCGGCGAAAAAACGCTTCTTTCTGCATGCGTTTGTCATGAATGGACGGCAGATAAGCCGAGGCTGAACGCATGGCTTCGCGTTCCTGTGCGTCCAGCAAAGGGGAGGAGCGAATGACACCGGGCCAATTTTTTTGCGTAACGTCGCACATGATCCACACAGGATACGAGGCTAGAATTGGTGGAGCCCCGACATATAGGGCAACGGCCCCTTTAAGGGTAGGGCTGGACTGCACCCTCGTGTCGTCGCACCAATTTTTTAGGAAATCCACAGCTTCTTTATTTTTCAGAACGATTTTCCCCGCGACGCCTATGTCCGGTTGAAGCTCTCGTAGGGCAAGATATTTGGCCTGGACTTCGGCGACAGACGCGGCGAGTTCTCGCAGGTTTTCGTCTAGCTCCGGGCTGTTCACGGAAAAATTCGCCAGCGCATCAAGCCAAAATCCAGGTGTTGTCAGGAAAACGTGAAAGGCCTTGAGTAAATCGGTCGGAGAAACGCCTTTTTCAATGGTACGGCAAAATTTTACGATGGATTTAAAAGCCCTGAGCGCCCGCGACGCTTTCGCTGACACGCTCAGATATGTTTCCCATGCCTTTGCGCCGCGAGGGCCGATGCGTACCGCGTCGTCTATGGAAAAATCAGAACCGGCGAAGTATGGCTGAGAAAGCAGTAGCGCTGTTTCATAAGCCTCCAAGCCTTGAAGCCATGCGGCCCATAGCGGAGTCAAAACTGTGCCAGCGGCGCTTTCGGCGATGCTCCGCCCGCGTGTCGTAGAATATGGGATGCGATAGCGCCGCAGCGCCGCTTCCATAGACGCTGCTCGTTCCGCTGGAATTGACATGCCTATAGAGCCAAATCCTGGAAAAGATATGTCTTTTTCTGAGGCAAGCGCACCTTTGCCCGCGTGCCAGAGCGCCAGAGAGCGTGCCGCCATCTCAGATTCCAAGCCTGGCTCCGATGAACGAAGTGATATGACCTTTCCATGCGTTAAAGGCGGGGAATTTTCCCAGGTTTTACTTTCAAGTTGCTGTGTTGCGTCTTGGAAATTTTCCAATTCTGTCGCTGGCTGCAGGATTGTCAGCCTATCGCGTGAAAGAGCCTCAAGTTTGTTGAGAAGAGCGATTTGTCCGTGAGTAAAAGACAGGAAACCCGCGAACACAAAATTTTTATCCTTTGCCCAAGCCTCCGCGGCATTTTCGAGCAACTCCAGTGAAACGAGCGGTATTTGAGCGCTGTCCATGAGCCTGTGATCATGCAGGTACGCCAGATAATTTTCGTAAAGCTGTGGCAAAACCAGCGAAGTGGGGTTATCGCTCCGCACCGTTACCGAAAGCTGCGAAGGAGATACGGCCTCGTTTATAAGTTCGCGTATGTCATCGGACAGAATATCAATGAACCCTGAACGCGCTAGCCCAGGCCATGACTCAAGCATTGCCGGGCCGTCTTCGTGTTTTTTCAGGAACTCCCTGACTATGTGGAACAGTATCAGGCGGTGATCCGGCGGGTCGATCTGACGTAGCGCAGGTATTTTCAGAAATGAGCAGATGTCGTTGTAAAGGTCTTCCCAGTTCCATAAGAGTACTGGTAGCTCTTCTTCAAGTCCATACTCCAACAGACCTGCGCGGGTTCTCCACCAATCGCGGTCGCGGCGTGACGGAACAACAAAATGTATTTGACCTTTAAAATTAGCCTTATCTTCCGCGCTACAAATAAAATTTTTCAACAAAACATCAAGGTCGGACACTTTGCGATATGGGACTATACGCACAAAAACACCTCACGGCATAATAATTTTCGCAACGAATTATACTCTAAAGTATTAAGAGATTGTTTATGTCGCGACATTTTTTCTGTTATAATGGGCAAATTAAAATGGAGGGCTGGCCGAGTGGTCGATGGCGGCTGACTTGAAATCAGTTGGGGTGCAAGCCTCCAGGGGTTCGAATCCTCTGCCCTCCGCCAATAACAAGCCGGGCTGGCGGAATGGTAGACGCACGGGACTTAAAATCCCGGGAATCCAGGTTCGTGCGGGTTCGAGTCCCGCGCCCGGCACCAGATTTAAAAACAAAACAATCCAGAATTAAACAAAAACCCCGTCGAGAGGCGGGGGTTTTGTTTAACGCGCATTTATGCATCTTCCTTTGATTCTTTGATTATCTCCCCAACGCCATCAACGAACCTTTTCGCCTCTTCCATGGTGTTGTACGGGGCCATTCCGGCGCGTATGAACGCGCCGCTTTCTGAAATACCCAGAAGGTCAGCGAGCGTTTTGGCATAAAAATCGCCGTCGGCTATAAACACGCTGTGCTCTTCGCACATTTTGATACAAAAGTCCCTGGGTGAAATACCTTTTACCTGAAAAGCAATAGTCGGCGTTTTGGGTACGGCTCCCCCCGCCTGATACAGAGTGACTTCGGGCATGCCAGCAAGCTCCACACGTATATATTCGGCTAAGGAATTTTCGTGCTCTTCAATCGCTCTGTAGCCGGATTTTATTTTTTCGGACAGCGTCGCGCCCTCGCCCAGAGAGGCAATAAAGTCAACTGAGCATTTAACGGCAGGGACTCCTTCGTGGTTCTGCGTGCCTGTTTCAAGTTTGTCGGGAATATAAGATGGCGCCGGAGCTACTTTGTAAATATCCAGTTTTTCAAACACATCTTCCTTTATAACCGCCATCCCAACGTGCGGCCCGAAAAATTTATAGACTGACGAAAACAACATGTCAATGCCCGATTCTTTCATATCGACATGAATATGCGGAATCGCGTGAACAGCGTCAGCTGACACGACAGCTCCGACTTCTCTGGCGCGCTTTACAATCGGGCTTATGTCGGTGATCGTTCCGACGCAGTTGGAGGCCAGGCCAACTGCTACAAGCTTGGTTTTTTCGGTTATTATCCCGTTAATACTTGAAAGGTCGAGCGTAAGATTTTTCACGTCAAGGGGGATATATTTGACCGTCACGCCTTTGTCTTCCGCGGCTCTTCGCCACGTGTCTATATTTGAATGGTGCTCAAGCTGAGTGAGGACTATTTCATCCCCCTCTTTCCACTGCCTTGCTATGGCTCTCGAAACGTGACACATAAGAGTTGTCGCGTTAGGCCCAAAGGCCACTTCGTGCGGCTTTGCGTTAAACAGCGTTGCTACCGCGTTTCTTGATTCCGCTATAAGAGCCTCGGTTTCGCGGCTTGTTGGAAAATCGGCGTGCAGGTTGGAGCAGCCGTTCGATAAATAACGATGTATAGCGTCTATTGCGCTTTGAACCGTTTGAGAGCCGCCAGGACCATCAAAATACACAACAGGTTTTCCCTTATACTCTCTCTTTAGCGCTGGAAATTGAGACCTTACTTCTTCAATAGGAAAATTTGACATTTACATCCCCCTCACTTTATTTAAAAATTACGTTCGATGAAAAAGCCCCACGCAATCGTGCCTTCCCTATCTGTTTATTGTTACAAACGTATCTTAGCATCGCCGTTTGCGGTTTGTAAACGCGGCCGCGCTTGCGCGAGGCCGCATATATGCGATAATAAAAAACGATGGGAGCTGATGGAATTATGGAGGAATGTTATACGCTGCTGGGGATATCACCGACCGCGACTACCGAAGAAATAGAGGCGGCATATCTGGATAAAAAAAATGAATTGGCGCCTAATCGCTTTGAACAAAATTCCGAAGAATGGCAGCGGGCCTCTTCGATGCTTAAAGAGCTTGACAGAGCCTACAATGACGCCATTATGGCGACTTTTTCGCCTGTAAAAGCATTTGCCGCCCCCGTCCACTCGCCTATCGAAAAGCGCCCGGAGAACACGCCAGGCGAAGTAGTCGTGCATATAGAAAACGCGGAAGACCTGGACGATCTGGTGGAGGAAGTTCCCGTTTCTTTTTCCGACGAACAGCTTCTCTGTCTGGATGCCGAGCAGCTGAGAGAAAGCTATGAATCCTTCCAGGAAAAATCCGTGTTTTTAACCTGGGGTATCAAAAACGATCTTTTGCGCCGTTACGTGATGACATACGCAGCTTTCGCGATCTTGGGCCTGTTTATTCTCATGCTGGTAGGGCGGCCAACGCATACTGTTATCAGCGCCATGTCAGCACAGCAGGCGAATATATCAGCGCGTCAAGCGGAACAAAGCGCTGAACTACTGTATTCCATCGCCGCCGCTCACTCCCACCTGCAAATAGACTCAGAAACCGCGCAGCAAATAAGAGAATCTGCACAGCAAATAAGAGACGCGACGGAGCAGACAAGAGAAGCGGAACAGCAGGCAAGAGCGGCGGCAATTCCCCCATCCATGTTGATTGCGGTATTGATGGTTTTCGTGGCCACGGGGCATTATTTCTTTTGTGCATTGCCAGTACCTGTCATCTTGCGTTTTTTTGTAATGGGAGAACCGGTAAGTGGCAGAATGTTTTATGTTGTTTCTATGTTCACCGCGTCAATGCTGCACCTGCTGACAAGCCGGCTACTTGGGAACTGGGCAGGTTCCGCGCTAATGCTTGCCTTTGTCACTGTCCTGCTCACCGCAATTACGTTAAAATATGAGTAAAATTTATGTGAATCTGGTGTCAGATTTAAGCTTTTTGCAGAAAGGGGTTTTGTTTTTGCGCTGTAAATATGTAACCGGCCTGCTGTGCTTGCTTCTCATGCTCACGGCGATATGTGCGCCTGCGGCCGATGCCGCTGATAATTCGCTTCATTCGCTTTTTTGGAGGCGATCGTGGGCCGCCATGAATCAGGCTTACTCGTCCAGAAGAGAACCTTCACCTCAGGAACATTCATTGATGGCAAACGCTTTGCGTATTCAGGGTAGGTGGAATGACGCAGTCGCTATACTGGAACGGCACAGAGATTCATTCCCTGACGAAATAAGGCCATTCGCCGGGATGACGCTTATTTTAGGACTGGAAAGAGCGGGAAGGAACGCCGACGCCCTGAGAGTCGCCGCTGAAATATGGGAAACCGCGCCGGAAGACCTGCGGTATTTCATCGCCTATGCTCAGGCTCGCCTGCTTGGAGAAGGCAACGCGGAAGCCAGAAGAACAGTTCTGGAAAACATGCTCGCGGCGGCTGACACCAGAGAACGCAGAATAGCCGCTCTCACGCGGTTGATAGCCCTCCCCGGAGACCGGAACGCCCACGCTCTGACACTTCTCGAACTACAGCCCACCAATAGGGCGGCATACGACATCCTTGCGGCCATCTCGCGTCCACGGCCCGCCGCCGTCTATGTGGCGATGGGCGAGCACGACCATCGCAGAAACGAACACAGAACCGCGATATCCCTGCTGGCAGAAGTTCCGCAAGGGCCAGGATGGAGAAGAGCCACCTATTTTCGAGCGTTTTCCATGGAAAGACTGGGGCGTTACGCTGATGCACTGGGCCTGTTTGAAACCCTGGCCCTATCAGGAAATGAATTCGCCGACAGCTCCGTCCAGCGTATTGTCGCGATTGCCAACAGGCAAGAGGCAAGGAGTCACAGGGCAAGGGCCATAGCGGCATTGCGCGGAGTTGTAAACGCACGTAAAGGCAGGATTCAGTCCAGAGCACTCTTCGCTCTTACCCGTCTCACCGAAGGCGCTGAAGCCAGAAGAATGGAAGACGCCCTTATTCAAGCCTACCCTGATTCCGCCAACACTGCTAGAATTTTAATGCGGCGCGGATGGACAGCGTGGAACGCCGGTAATTTCGCCAGAGCCGCCGCGTACTGGAATCGCATATGCGCCCCTGGCGCCAGCGCGATCTGGGAGGCCCGCGCCCTCTACTGGATAGGCGCGGCACAAACGTCGATGGGGCAGACAGCAGAGGCCCAAAGGACATACGACACATTGCTTCGCAGGCATCCTATTTCTTACTACACGTTTTTGTCCAGGCCGGGAGAAACGGCGAGAAAACTGCGCAACGACACGCCGGAAATACTTGTGTGGGAACCTTCGCTTCTTGAAGAATGGGGTTTTGTCTTTAACGCCAGAGTCAGGTTACAGCGCCCAAACGCATCCGGTAGAGAGATATTGCGCTCGATAGAACTTTCTCAATGGTTCGGCGAGGAAGAATCGCTTTATCGTCGTGCCCTTACGCTGGCACGTTATTTCACCTCTGGAAGCAGGCTCTACCGCAGAGGTTTGGAGCTTATCTATCCAAGACCGTTCAGGCAGCAGGTGGAAGCCGCCGCCGCAGAATTTGGCGTGGAAAGTAATTTTGTGTGGGCGGTTATGAGGCAGGAAAGCGCTTTTGAACCCAGAGCAAGAAGCCACGCAGGGGCATCCGGCCTTATGCAGCTCATGCCCGCGACCGCGCGGGAAGAGGCCAGGAGAATCAGGCTTCAGCCATTTGATATTTTCGACACCACAGACAACATAAGAATGGGAACGTCGTATCTGGCGCGCCTTTTGAGGTCTTTCGGCCGCCCCGACTGGGCAATGGCCGCTTACAACGCCGGTCAGGGCAACGTAACCAGAAGATGGTTGACTGATGGGCGACGGGAGCTTACCACCGATTTCTGGATAGAGCAGATAACCTTCCCTGAAACGAGCGATTACGTGCAAAGAGTATCCGCCAATATTGAGATTTACCGTATGCTGTACGGCACACCTTAATGAAATCGCAATCGAAAAAAGGCGATGCTGCCGCGCTTCGGAGGCTTTTCTACGGACGCGCGATGGCTCGCCTGTCGCGGGAAGAGCAGGCAAAAGAACGCAACAAGCTTTATATTCCATATGAATTCTCGCTGAACGCATTGAGCACATTTTTTTTTGATGCCGGCATCCGTCAAGGATGGCTGACTGATGCTGGTTTGCCCAGCGAAGCCGCCCTTAAAGGGCCTATACTTCTGGCAGTGTCCGGCGGCAGCGACTCAATGACTCTCCTGTGGCTATTCCGCGTTTTTTGCGAAAGTGAAATCGTGGTAGTGCATTTTGAACACGGAATACGCGAGCGCGAATCTGTGGAAGACGCTTTTTTTGTGGAAGATATGGCGCGGCGATGGGGCATAGAAACTATAACCCACCACGTGGACGTGCCGAATTCTCTGGAAAAAGGAGAATCTCTGGAAACAGGGGCACGCCGCCTTCGCTATTCATTTTTTGAGCGGGTAGCGAAAGAACGCGGCGCGTATGGAGTGGCCCTTGGACACAACAAAGGCGACGTCGCCGAGACAACCCTGTTTAATTTGCTGCGCGGTTCGGGAGCCAGAGGTTTGGCCGGAATACCGGAGCAGAGGGGGATTTTTTTCCGCCCGCTTTTGACTTGTTCCCGCGAATTTCTGCGTAAAATACTGAAATACAGAGGCATCACATGGCGCGAAGACCGCACAAACAAAGACAATAGTTTCACGCGCAATTTCATAAGGAATAAATTAATTCCCGACATAGAGCACGGCGTTAACATGAGGGCCGTTGATCACCTTGTGGCTTTCGCGGATGAAATGCGTTATTATCGCGAGGAGGAAGAGCGGCAGGGGAAAATCCTTATTGAGAGAGCGGAAAGGTCTAACATTGACGGCGGCTGCAACGGTTATGAATTTAACCGCGCTGTTGTTTCCTCCATGTCTGACCGCGAGAGAGCCGTTCTTATAAGGTCAATCACACGCCGTATGAACATACCTGTTCTCCCCCGCGAGCGCTGCTTCGAACTGACAAACCTGATGAAAGGCACGCGGAAATTTGAGTTTCAATGCGAAAAAAACGCGCGAATTCTGGGAGATCGCGACAGTATAAAATGGATAAAGCAGGCAAAACAGGTAACGCAAACAAAAACAGGAAGTGATTGCTGAAAATGAGTTCCAATTACAACATAAGCGAAGTTATGATTTCGGCGCGGGAGATAGACGAACGCATCCGTGCGCTTGCCGAGCAGATAACACAGGACACGCGCTCTGCGTCGGGCAACGAATTGCTGGTAATAGGCATATTAAACGGGGCTGTCTTTTTTTTATCTGACCTGGTGCGCCATATGCCTCCTGATATGGATGTTAAAATAGACTTCATGGCGGTTTCTTCGTATGGAAACGCCACCAAAAGCAGCGGTGTTGTACGTATCGTCAAAGACCTCGGCAGCGACATTGAGGGGAAAGACATTTTGATAGTGGAGGATATTATCGACACCGGTCTTACATTGTCGTATCTTCTGGAAATCATGAAGGCGCGAAAACCGGCGCGACTTCGTACATGTGTGCTTCTGGACAAGCACGAAAGGCGCGAGGCGCCCGTGGAGGTGGATTATTGCGGTTTTAGAATTCCTGATGCCTTTGTGGTAGGATATGGCTTGGATTGCGGTGAAAAATGGAGGCATCTACCTGCTATACACGTAGTCTCGCAATAAGTGGTAACGTGAGTTGTTTGCTCATGCGGCAATTCACATGGCAATTGTGATAGAATCACATGGGATTTTTTTTAAATTAACATAGAACAGTCAGAGAGGCGGCGATGTTTTGGGGCGGATAGTGAAGCATCTTGGTTTGTACTTAATTCTTATAGTCTTGGTTGTAAGCCTGGTCAATACATTTTTGGCTCCGGCCCAACCCCAACCGCAGTATACCGAAATAGCTTACAGCAGGTTTATTTCGCATTTGGAAGCCGGAGAGATAAGCACTCTTCTCATAATAAATAACACCCTGCCGGGAGAATCGAGTTCATCTACGCTACGCGGAGAGTTGTCCGATGGCTCCAGATTTCTGACGTTCAGCCTGGAAACCGGAAACCTTGCGTCCGAGGCTGCTAGAAGAGGTGTTACGGTGAGAGTGGAAGCGCCTCAGCAAAATGCATGGTGGGTTACGGTTTTGGCCTCGCTTTTCCCCACGCTCCTGCTGATAGGCGTCTGGATTTTTTTCCTGTACAACATGCAGGGCGGCGGCGGGAAAGTCATGTCCTTCGCAAAGAGCAAAGCAAAATTATTTTTGGACAACAGGCCAAAGGTTACATTTGCGGATGTGGCAGGCTGCGAAGAATCCAAAGAAGAATTGCAGGAAGTTATCCAATTCCTGAAAGACCCGGCCAGATTTACCAGATTGGGAGCTAAAGTTCCCAGAGGCGTCTTGTTACTTGGACCTCCTGGCACAGGGAAAACGCTTTTGGCCCGCGCGGCGGCGGGAGAGGCCGATGTTCCGTTTTTTAGCGTCAGCGGTTCTGATTTCGTTGAAATGTTCGTGGGTGTAGGTGCAGCCCGTGTACGTGACCTTTTCGACCAGGCAAGACGCTACCAGCCATGCCTGATATTCATAGACGAAATGGACGCGGTGGGCCGTCACAGAGGCGCAGGTTTGGGCGGAGGCCACGATGAGCGCGAACAGACGCTTAACCAACTTCTCGTAGAGCTGGATGGTTTCGATGATTCCAGCAGCACAATTTTAATTGCCGCAACTAACCGGCCGGATATTTTAGACCCCGCATTGCTGCGCCCTGGCCGCTTCGACCGCCATATAGTCGTTGATCGTCCTGACGTCAACGGGCGCGAGGCTATTCTAAAGGTGCACTGCAAAGATAAAAAAGTCGAAGACAATGTGGAGCTTGGCGTGCTAGCCCGCAGAACTCCCGGATTTGTGGGAGCCGACCTTGAAAACCTCGTCAACGAAGCGGCGCTTTTATCCGCGCGTCGCAACAAAGACAAGATCGGCATGGAGGAATTCGAAGAGGGCATAGAGCGCGTAATGGCTGGCCCTGAGCGTAGAAGCCGCCTTATAAGCGACAAAGAAAAGAAAATTATCGCGTACCACGAAGTAGGTCATGCCATAGTGGCAAAGAGCCTGCCGGACAGTGACCCCGTCCACAAGATTTCAATAGTTCCGCGCGGCCATTCGGCGCTGGGTTATACGCTGCAACTGCCGGAGCAAGATCGTTTCCTTATCTCGCGCGCAGAGATGCTCAACAGAATCAGCATACTTTTGAGCGGGCGAGTTGCCGAAGAACTGGCGTTCGGCGATGTAACCAGCGGCGCGGCAAACGACCTCGACCGTTCCACCAGAACAGCGCGTCAGATGGTCACCGAGCTTGGCATGAGCGACAGGCTAGGCCTGGTAAAACTTGGGCGCAAGCAGGAGGAAATATTCCTAGGACGCGACATCTCCGAGGACAGAGATTACAGCGAAGAGGTAGCCTACGCCATTGACCAGGAGGTTAAGGCCATTATCGACTCCTGCTACTCCAAGGCTAAAGAAATCCTGTCGGAGAAGAAAGCTCTGATGGACAACATCGCTACTATTCTTTTAGAGCGTGAAACTTTGGACGGCCAGGAATTTGAGCTTCTCATGAACGGCGAAACGCTGCCAGAGAAAAAATCCAACGGTAACCACGTAAATGGGAATGGAAAGGCAGAATCTCCAAAAGCCGAGGAAGATAAAACGCCGGAAATCAAAATTTCCGAACTTCCAGACATCGCCACCTTCCCGGACGAGAAGGAAGAAAATAAGATATAGCACCGTAAACAAACGGGCGGCAATCTGCCGCCCGTTTGTTTTATGGAATTCATTTGGTGACATTTGTGGTAATTCTAGCATTTATGCTATAATTATGCCGCCTGGAAGAGATCAGGCGGTTGTTTCCGGGCTGCCGAAGCGGGGCCTGTTATCCCCAACCTCGGACTTACGCCCTACGGAAGGAATATACGCAGTAGTTCAATAATGGCGCGGATTAGCTCCGCGATACCTCGTAGCAGCGCGGCAAACGCGGCTACGAGTTTTATTATTGCTTTCAACGCCTATCACCCCCTTTCAGGGGTGCACCCCAAGCAGCTCACCTCAATAATCTGAAGTGTCTCTCCTGCAACTATTTTACCACTCTATTTTCAAAAATATAGTACAAGGGCTGCATCCTGCCGCCTTTTTATTATTCTTCCTATATATTCTATAACCCTGCCCTCTACACCATCGGCCAGCCGGGGGTGTATTTTTGTAAGCGCCTCAACAAATTTTTCAACGCCATTGAAACCAACAAAAATACGAGTACCGTTCATAAGCTCCAAATCTGCTCCGTGAATCTCGCTTACGCTAAGCAAGTCAATCATTTTTGTGGAACTGCCGTCCTCAAAAAGAAGACTATCGAAATTCCACAACTTTCCCCTGTCATATTTTGCCAAGCTATTGCGTTCTATGTCTATACCAGTATACACGACTAAGCTGATTCTCTTCAATTGCCGTAGATGAAAAATTTTATACGTTGCCCCTCTGTACATTTCTGACTTGCGCAAGAAAACCTTTCCTTCCGAAACGCGCACGGTTAAAGGAGGAAAAAGTCGGCCCATGTAATATAGCGTCTTACAAAATTAAAGCCAAAGGCTAAAAACGCAGATAATATATACATGAAAGCATATTCTAAAGACATACGAGAACGAGTGATACGAGCAATAGAGCGTGGAGAAGCGCCTTT
>Ga0131853_10001061_pt1 | contig 49919 bp, 35 predicted proteins | sample TergutLab28metaG_FD_92764 | JGI IMG/M metagenome (GOLD analysis project Ga0131853, IMG submission 92764) | Labiotermes labralis P1 segment gut microbial communities from Petit-Saut dam, French Guiana - Lab288 P1 (version 2) (version 2) | ecosystem: Host-associated > Arthropoda: Insects >...
AGTTTTCCGCTGTCTGTCAAGCAGATACCGCAATCGCAGAAGCAGGCATTTAGTTCGTATGTCTTTAGTTTGTGGCTTTATCAACTTTGAACTGTTAAGCTAATTTTGGGAGAGGTCTATTATAGATGGCTGCTGGATGGGGTTTTTGCTTGAGCATATCCCAATGATGCTTGAAGGCAGCGATAGATTAAGCTACGAGTTAACGCTTATGTCTTTTGCATCTAATATACACGATGCCCATGTTGTTTTTTCCAGTACTGATTATCACAATAGACTTGAGCAATTTGACCATATATTTGGTAGGTATGTAGCTCCTGTAAGGGTTACAGAAGCAGAAGGACATCTTGTTGTGGATAAGCAAATTTTTATATCCCGTCGTTACGAACATACATTAATGCCGGGTGACATTGTGCTTGAAATAAACGGCATAAATATTGATGAAGTCGTTGCAGATATGTTGCAGTATGTATCGTACCCTAATGAAGAAAAAGCTTTGTTTTTCCTTGCAAACTTTTTTATGATACTACGACAGCACTCGGCGGATGCGCCAATGGAATTTAAAGTGCTTCGTGATGGTGTTGAACTAATGGCCGAGGCACAAGCGGTTAACCGGCAGTCACATGCGCATTCGTTTTTCTCTCCTCCAACAAGTATTCACCAGCGTCTGGAAAATAATATTGGTCTTATTAACCCGTCCAGAATTCAAGCGGGAGACATTCCAGTTATAATGGAATATTTTGCAGACACAAATGGCCTTATTGTGGATTTGCGACAAAATACTAGCGGCGGCTCATCTATTTTGCAGTTAGCTGAATATTTGGTGGAAGAGACACAGCTTTTTATTAGGATTGCAGTACCATCGCAAGCCACCCCTGGTGTATTTGTCGATTTCTCCAGAAATTACTCCGGGGGTTTCAGGGGGCAATGTGCATACGCATTTTTGTACAAAAATAATGTGGTGGTGCTAATAAATGAGGGTACGCTAAGTGTCAGAGAATTTCAAGCAATGTCTCTGCGCAACGGCTCTAATGTAACTGTAATGGGTAGTAATTCTATCGGTGCGAACGGGAATATTACGCGACTGCCTTTACCTGGTGGTGTTACCATGCGCTTTTCCGGCCTAGGCGTTTTTACGCCCGAAGGTGGCCAAACACAGCGCATCGGATTATCTCCTGACATTCGTGTCGAACGTACTGTAGCCGGCATTAGAGACGGTAGAGATGAACTTTTGGAAGCAGCGATTCAACATTTAACGGGCAATCCTTTTCCAAGATAGGGCAGTGAACATTCCATATATAAGCATAGAGGAGGGGCTTTTGCGATGTAAAACTTCTTTGATAATTTTGATTTTGAAGCATATCAAGTGTAGGCTACAAAGTTTCACTTGCAATGAGAATTTAAGAGATAGTTAATACAAAAATAATTCATTGTATTTTTATACAAATTACGCTAAAATAATGCACGCCGCCAACATAATTACAGGAGGAATATACAAATGCCAAGTTTTTTCTCTAATGATTTTTTTCTTAAATATCGAAAGCGGAAAAGAATAGCTCAAGCAGAGTTACTAAAACGCGAAATTGAAGATAGAGATGATATTTCACAAATAAGCATAATGCGAATAGAAGAAAAGAAGCATAAGCCCAGCTCAAAAAGCATCAAAGCTTTGGCAGAGGCTATGGAATTGCCATTTGACACTTTACTTATCCCATATTTTGAAAATCAAACGTCTCATATGTTGCAGCAACGAGACCAACTACAATATTACTTATTATATGCCACAAATCATGACATTGCCTACCAAAAAGCAACCGAAATAATACTGGAACTAGAACATGCCGACGATTTTGCACAAGGCGTCAATCGCCAATTTTTATTAAGCTGCAAAGCTATAGCACGTGAAATATCTGAAGCAGACCCAAAGGAAACTATGCAGCTTATTATAGATGCGGTAGCCATCACATATCCAGAATACGACGAAGCAACCTTTGATGACGATGCTCTAATTTTTTACGAAGCAAATTTGCTGCTTACCAAAGCACAAACATATAAAAGAATAGGCCAACTGCAAACGGCAATAGATCTTCTTATGCGCATATTAGAGGGACTAGATCGCTTGCCTCAAGATGAAAGAGACAAGGAGCAGCAGCTTGTACCTGTGCTTTTAACCCTTGCACAATGCCAAATCCACAATGGCGATTATAAGCTTGCATTAGAAACCTGTCAAATAGGTTATGACACTTCTATGAAACGAAACAAGGGCTTTTACCTTCCCGATTTTGCCCACATTAAAGCCTTATGCATGGTATCTTTAGGGCAAAAAGATAATGCTACGCCTTTATTAAAGCAGGCTTACTTTGGATATTCTTTATTGCGCAGGAATAAAAATGCCTCTGATTTGTTGCAATTTGCTAAAGATAATTTAAATATAATCATTGAAACATATGGTGTGGACACCATGCAACTACCACTGCCAGAACCAGACATTGCACATGGCAATGCAAAAAAATTTGAAACGTTTGGGGAGTTATTAAACGACTTTCGTTTAGATGCAGATTTAACTTACGATAGTTTATGCGAAGGCATATGTGGAAAAACCACACTGGAAAACATAATAAAAGGAAAACAGCAAGGAAATCCCATGGTACTGGAGGCACTAATGCAACGGTTGGGACGGGATATAGACAAATATATTAACACCTTCTTAGGTGAAGAAGAGTTTTATAATAAGCAAAAACGAGACAAGGCAAATGCACTTATTGCAAATAAAAAGTTTGCAGAAGGCGAAAAATTGATAAATGAATTGGCGACAGACAAAGCATTCGCGCAAAGGATAGGGGAGCAATTTATAAAACTATCCCGTGTGATAATAAACGAGCGGCATTTAAGCAATGACACAGCACATTTTGAAGAATTGTTGGATGTTGTGCGCGTTACAAATAAAAAGTTTGATTTACGACAAGTTGCAACAACACGGCTTACCTATTACGAAGTAGTAGCCGTTAACATGATGGCTATTTACCTATGCAATAATAAAAAAAGCAGACATAAAGGCCTGCATTTATATGATGATTTAATAGCCAGTATGGACAAATACTATGTGGATGATGTCGCAAAAATGCGCATGTATCCAACGGTGCTGAACAATTACACAACAACCCTTGAAACGATAGGGCAGTATGACGATGCATTGCCAATTATTGATGCCGGTGAGGTATTTAGTATTGTGCATAAACAGTTCAAGAAATTGCCTGGGTTTGCGTTTAACAAAAGTTGGGGTTTGTTGGAAACAGGAAGGAAAGAAGAAGGTCTCCCATATTTAGCACTATCCTATTACGGCGATGCACTTATGGAAAATCCGCTTCTTGCTGATATTACAAGCAGCTATGCCAAAGACCACTTTGATATAGAATTTAATTAATCTCCAATTGAATTATAGGGTCTAACTTTCATGATAAGTTGAGTAGATATTTTTTACCACAACAAAACTGGGACAGGACTTGTCCCAGTTTTGTTGTGGACGTTTTTGTCGAAATATGCCATATATATACACAGCGCACCTACCATAAAGCAAGGTCAAAGTGCTAAACATTGGAGGCAGTTATGAACATTAAAATTTTATTAGCGAGTAGCGATTCTCATTATATACAACGATTAGCTGACGTTATGAGTCGTACCGCCATAACTACAGGAGATGTAATGGAAATATCTCTTTTTACTGATATTGAAAAGTTAAAAGCGTATATGGAAACGAAGTCAGATGACGAAGGAATAAAAAAATACCATATTGCCCTTGTTGATGAGCCTATTATTAATGAACTGGGAAGTATAGTGGACATTCCCACTGTTCACTTACTTACAAATGATATCGTTTTGGATGGTGCACACCCAAAACGTTGGCCAGAGTACGCATATATATACAAATACCAGCGAGTCTCCGCCATTGTAAGTAAAATGTTCATGACCTTCTCAAAACTAAGAGGGGAAGAAAGAAAGGGCAACCGCCCTGTATGCGCTTTTTTCTCGCCAGTTGGCGGTAGTGGCGCTTCAACCCTTGCGGCATCATTTGCTATGGCGGCAGTTGAAGAGGGCATTAAACCTCTATTCGTTAGCATCGAGTTTTTTAATACTACAGAGCTCTTTTTTACCGATACCCACAATACCGAGCAGGGACTGTATGACATATTTTATGTTATAGCAGAAAATGGTGCTGTCGCCGCTGCCATAGACACAGCGAAAGTCCAAGATAAAAGTGGAGTATTTTTTCTAAAAAAGTTTCCTTTATGGTCAGAGGTTGCTCACATACAACCCGACGAAATAGAAACATTTATTGATGCAGCAAGAGCAGCATACGGCATAGATATTGTTGTGCTGGATTTAGGCAGTAGTTTCACCGGCTTTATGGAACGTGCATTGCATCATACGGACGAAATATTTTTAGTAAGTGATACCGAAACAACATCGCAACTTAAATTAAATAGTTTTATGGCCGAGGGTTCGATGTTCAAAGATTTTGTAGGGAAGACTAATCTTATATACAACAAATCACGTAAGGGCAACGAAAATCCTTCGATATACAAGTCTGTAACTTATGTGCAAAGTATGCCGTCTAATTCCCCGATAGGAGCTGCTTCTCTATTAAAAAGCGATTTAAGGAGGCTAGTTAATCCAGCATGGAAACAGGCAAAAGAAACGAATTAATTGCTGATTTAAAGCAAGAAATCTTAGAAGACCCGCGTCTCGTTGCTTATTCAGATGATGAATTGCGGCAAGTAATAGAGCGGCATATCGAAGATACCGGTATGATAATTTCATTCAGAGACAGACCATTTGTCGAGAAGGGTGTTTTTAATGCCATTAGAGGGCTAGGAATACTTGATGAAATTACGCGAGACGAAGACATTACTGAGGTCATGATAAACGGTCATGATAGTATTTTTGTAGAAAAACATGGTAAGCAATATCGATATGACCGAAAATTTGAATCCGCAGAGGATTTAAGCCGCATTATTACTTTGTTTGTACAGCGGGCAGGCCGCAGTGTAAGCGAGTCTAACCCAATTGTTGATACGCGCCTCTTAGACGGCTCTAGGGTAAACGTTGTCATGCCCCCTATTGCAATGGATGGGGCAACTGTCACTATTAGGCGGTTTTCAAAGACACCCATGACGGTGGACAAGCTTATTGAGGTAGGTTCTATAACTACAGAGGTTGCAGCAGTCTTAGAGCTTTTAGTACGTGCCAGATACAATGTTTTTGTAAGCGGTGGTACAGGTAGTGGCAAGACTACATTTCTGAATGCGCTATCAAATTATATCCCCAAAACAGAGCGTATCATCACGATAGAAGACTCTGCCGAGTTACAAATAAAATCTATTCCAAACATTGTAAGGCTTGAAACCAAAGTATCAACAAGCAAAGATGCAAAAGAAATAACCATACAAGATTTAATTAAGGCCGCATTGCGTATGAGGCCTGATAGAATCGTAGTTGGTGAGGTACGCGGCGCAGAAGCTATCGACATGCTTCAAGCCATGAATACCGGGCACGACGGTTCTTTATCCACGGGACACGCCAACTCTGCCAAAGACATGTTAAGCCGCTTAGAAACAATGGTAATTCGTGCTGCTAATATTCCATTGGAAGCCGTGCGTCAACAAATTGCTTCTGCTGTTGATATTATAGTTCAGCTATCGCGGCTTAGAGACCACAGCAGAAAAACTATTCAAATCGTTGAAGTTTTGGGCTACAACCATGAAACTCGTCAAATAGATACAAATACAATATACGAATTCGAAGAGTCCGAGAATACAACATTAGAAAAAGTTGAAGGTATGCTGATGCGAACAAAAAATCCCCTTAAAAATACAGGGAAACTTTTAGATGCCGGCATCTATCAAACTATTTAAGAAATATCACTAACATGCTAAGGAGGTCGGTTACATGGGCGATAGAGACTTGTTTGTTATCCCCTATAATAAGTGCGCGGTAACATTGCTTGGTCATGTTTTAGCAGGCATTGCTGGATATGCTGTGGGGTTCATTGTCTTTTGGGTGTTTTATCAAGTATTGTTTTTTTCGCTTATTGTCGCCGGCATATTTGTGCCAATAGCAATAAGTATAAATATAGTATCTTCCAAAAAACGAAGACTAATTCGTCTTTTGAGGCAGTTCCAAAGCTTACTGGAAAGCTTGGTGGTTAGTTTGCAGGCCGGTAGTCCTGACCTAAAGGCTTTTAACCATGCATTGGATGATATGATTCTTATGTATTCTGACTCTGCTGATATTGTAAAAGAAACAAAATTAATGATGGCTAAATTTGCAAGCCGCATATCTATAGGTGAAGCGCTTATGGACTTTGCCGAACGCAGTGGTTTAGAGGACATACGATTATTTGCTTCTGTATACATGGCTGTAGAGGGTAAAGGCGAAAAGACCAGCGAAATTGTAATACGGTCACAAAAAATTCTCTCTGATAAAATAACAATACAGTCGGAAATAAAAGCAATGTCCTCTGGTGCAGTAATGGAAATAAATATTATGTTAGTAATACCGGTAGCGATAGTATTTATTATGGGCTCTGTCGGGGGGGAAATGATGGAAGCTTTATTTACTCCTGTGGGGCATGTAGTGGCCACAGTTGCCATTGCTATCTTTGCTATTTCCTATGCAATTGGCAGAAAAATGGTAAACATTAAAGTGTAGGTGACTTTTATGATTTTTATTATATTTATATTGCTTATTGTAGGCTCTGCCCTGCTGGCATTATGGAATGTCTTATTGTTTATGTCAACAAATGCAAACGCACAGGAACTAGCAAACCACACATTGCGTGAAGCCAAAATTAAAATGAAAACGCTTGAAATTAAATTTAATGACGATACAGAAGCGTTGGAGAATTTAACGGGCTTGTTGTATTTTTGGCGCAAGCTATGGCACAATCCGGCGTCTAGTGAAAAAAAGGCAATGAAATTGCAAAATTCCATGGATAAACTTGAGGGCGGCAATTTTAGCGGTATTAACTTTTTGATTCTACCGGGATTTACAGCAATAGAAAAACTGCATATTACAGGCGACCTAAAATTTTATCAAACAATGGTTGGTACTTTTTCTGATTTAAAAGGTCGAGAGTTTGCTGCCTATGATACCCGCCATATGATAGCTTCTATGATTTCCTATGCTATATTCAGCTCCGCTTTGTTTATTATTCTTGGAGTATTTATGTTTGCCTCTGGTCAAGACCTAATTGGGCTAATGTTTGCTTTTGGCGGGCCCGTTATGGCGCCACTATTGTCCTACTCCCTTTATGATGGTATTAAAAGTAAAGCAAAAATAAGAAAAAACGAAATAATGGTAGACTTTCCTCAAGCAATTACAGAAATTGCTTTACTCACAAGCTCCGGCATGGAACTATTCCGCGCATGGGACGAAGTATGCAGACCTGAAAATCGAACAGGCCCTCTGTTTGTTGAAATGCGTCAAACGATAAAAGAAATCCACAATGGTTTTGAACCGGCAGTTGCCATAGAATCTTTTATAAAACGCAGCGGCACAAGAGATACAGCCCGCTTAGGCGCCAGTATTTTGCAAAATTTGACACGAGGAAATGATTCGCTAAGTTTATTTTTAATAGAACTGTCTCAGGAAGTGTGGGCAGAGCGCAAAAATGGTGCCCGCGCGTTGGGCGAACAAGTAAAATCAAAGTTAATGCTGCCTATGTTCCTTATATTTTTAGGCATTATTATCCTGGTAAGCGTACCCATAATTTTAGGTGTAAGCAATATGGGTTTCTAATTTGCATAAAAAACTTTTCGACATAGATAATCTGGTGACGGCTCTTTGTAGTTAAAAGTGGATTTGGGCTGTTGCATAGAAGGGAGAAAAACCAATGAATAATTTAATAGCGTCATTGTACTTACGCTCTTCTGCATTTTTTGCAAATATTGGTGGTTTTGTGTCCGGTGAAGTTGACCGAATTAAAAAAGACGAAACAGGCATGGAACTTATCCAAGTAATATTAATTATCCTTATGGTTATTCTTATCGCCGTTGCCCTGTGGACATTCCTAGGTACATGGATAACAGGATTGCTACAGGACGTTCTTGATGAAGCAGGCAATATCAATAGCGATGGTATAAGCCAACCAACTCCATAATTTTATACAGCTCCGACACTGGTTTCCACTTGCCGGTGTAGGGGCACTTACATACTGTACTACTAGAAAGGGTGCTAGGTATGATATATCAAAATTTTAAAAGACGGATGCAAGGTGCTAAAAATAATAACTCCGGAATCATGATGGTAGAGATGGCAATATATTTCCCCATTATTATGCTTTCCATTCTTTTGTTTATAATAATTTCTTTGCTTATTACACAGCGTGTGGTGCTTGATAGAGCCGTGTCACGGGCAGCCACAGATGCCGCAGTTTTTTTAAGTGGGCACACACACAACTTTGAAGTAGAGGACCCACTTTGGGGGGAACCGATACTGATAAACACAAACCCATACAGGACTGTATTTGCAGATGCTTTTACCCCATTTTCGCCATTTGGATCACAAGCAGATTTTGAAAACGCAGTTATCAACAGGGCAGAAGAATACGCAGGATGGAGTGTGCTTGGCGGGTTTGGAGCAAGTCCATATTTTCATGTAGAGTATCGCAACCACTTTTTTTCATCGTATATAACTGTAACTGCCACACAACAAATTAATTTCCCATTAAACTTATCTTTGCTTGGCATAGACTGGGACAGCTTCACTTTCCGAACATCTGCCTCGGCAAGAGCGTTAAATAATAACTCTATTATTAACGATATTACTTTTGGATTTGACGCATTGCGCCGCATTACAGGGCTTGATATTAGTAAATTGCATAACGCTGTAGCAGACTTACCAAGTACCATTGACAAAAAAATGAGTGCCAGCGGGATGTTTGGCAATGGTGAATCAGATATAACAGATTAAATCATATATTTCGTAAAGTGATAGTATGATGCTAGGAGGCTCTTGTGAAAAAGAAAAAATACAATGTCCGGCTAAAAAAATGTATCAGAGGTTCTATAAGTATATTTGTAATTGCTATATTAATACCCGTTATAGCATTTACAGGGCTTATGATAGATTTTACAAGGCTAAACACTGCCAATGCTCAGTTGAATAACGCAGCCAACCTGTCTGCCATGTCTGTTTTGGCTAATTACGACAACCTGCTTTTGGAAGCTTACGGCTTGATGGGTACCAGCCAAAACCGCACAGATACAATCGACTTTGGCAGGGGCGTTGTTAGTTCATCTTTGGGCGGCTCGGGCTTTAACTTATTTAACCGTGGAACTGTACAAGTTACTATGGGCCCCAGCGATGATACCTTTACTCTAAATCATATACCCTACTTCCGCCAGCAAGTAAGCGCATATATGCGCTATAGAGTGGCGCTGGGGCTGCTGGACGAACAGCTGATTCAAGCATTGGAAGAAGCAGAGGGCTCTGACCTTGACGGGTTAAACCAAGACACTGCGGAAAACCAAGAAGAATTTGCAAAAGAAACCTTTCCGGAATTCGCCCAAGGTCTTGATGATTTGCACACGTACTACTACGATTTGATAGAAAAGGTTAATGAGATAGAAGAAGCATTCGGGGAAGCCAGGGATGAATTAAACGAATTGCTTGGGGAACTTAGCGATTTGCGCGCGTCGTTGCAAGCATCAAGAAGCGAACGGCAAAGTTTGCAAAATGGAAGGGCTGCCGCACAAGGAGAACTTTCTGCATTACAAGCGCAGCTTTCTTCCCTGCAAGACCAATATAATAACGTTGGCAGTTGTTATTGCAGCGAGGACAACGATTACGACTGCGGTAATTGCAGCACCAAAAGTTCGTTATCCAGCCAAATGAGCAGTGTAAACGCCCAAATTACTCCTGTAAATAACCGTATTACAACATACAATGCAGAAATAGCTGTTTTAGACGGCGTTATTGCAGGATTAGAAAGCGATATTGCCGCAGGAGAAGCAGAAGTTGAGGATATACTGGACAAATTAAAGGAGTTGTTAGACGAGGCCCAAGAACTTGCCGACGACGCAGAGCAAGCAGGAGACGCCAAACGTGACGCATTGGAGCAAATGCTAAAAGACCTGCAAGCAGGGCGGCCTGCCCCGGCAGGCTCCGGCAAGTATACCAACCTGTTTGTAGACCTGATGACGGAAGAATTGATAAGGATACGTGACGGCTGCACAGAGGATGAAACACCAACAGCCTTTGTGCAACCCAACCTGACCACTGCGGGCAATAATTTTAAAGACCAAAATCTTGCGCTGATTATGGCCATAACACCAAACTCACTACCGCCTATCAATTTAAATCTTGTTCCATTTTGCACAGATAAATGGGAACAGTTGCATGAAGTTATAGAAGTGGATTATTGCGAAGATAAACAGGATGAAATTAATAATGCCATATCTGAAATGGAAAAGGAACAGGAGGAAGAAGATGAACCTGACCCAAGCAACAATAATCTGCTAAATGAAAATGGCCGCCCAATTCTTGGCAACTTCCCCCCCATACCTGACGCATACATGCGTGCCCCACATGGAATTAGGCCGGTTAGACACACAGATAGAAACAACGAAGCTGTGAATGCTGGATTGGATAACAGCTTTTTAGACGGGGCGTTAGACAGGTTATTGTTAACAGAATACGGCATACAAATGTTTAGTCACTTTTTAACTAATAGGAGCTTTGGTTTTGGTGAAGGCATAGATGATGATGTTTTTGAAGTAATGCTGTCTGGCATACCACTACATGTAGAAAATGGGCTAAGTTACTGGTTTGGCGCAGAGTTGGAGTTTTTGTTTTGGGGAAATGCCAGTGCGCAAAGCAATTTTACTGCAACAAGAAATACGTTGTCGGCTATTTTCTTTGCCAGGAATTATATGTTTACATTTAAGTGCCAGATATTACGGCGAGAGATTGCGGTAATACGCGCAATACCTAAAGTTGGGTGGGTGCTAGCAGAAGCCTATAGGCTTGCAATGGCAGGGTTGGAGACGTACTTTGATATACAACGGCTGATAGAAACTGGGCAGAGGGTGCCGCTGATAAAGACGCCACAAACAAGCCCAAATTCGCCCAATCACGAGTGGCAGAGTGGACTTAGGTACTTTGAGATATATCAAACCAACCGCACAATTTGGCAAGACACGGTTAGCGGGGATCCCATTGAAGGGCGTGGTTTGTTTTACTACCAATATCTCAGGCTATTGATAATGTTAAACAGTCCTAGCGTAATAGCAATGCGGCTTGCCACTTTAATAGAGGTAAATATGAACTATCATCTAAGTCTGCAAAAGGGAAGTGGCACATTGCCTGACACTCCTAAACATTTTAAGCTGTCAAATGCTTATGTACTTGCAGAATCAACCGTAACTGCAACTGTTCCCCATATGTTTATTCAAATGCCTTTTATAGGAGGGAGTGATGGTAGCCAGTTTACAGTAAGCGTTACGCGAGGATATTAGGCTCAAATATAATGATTACAATTTTCCATAAAACAAAAAATCAAAGGAGAGATTTTATCAATGAGAAAATTTACAACAATGGCAATTTTAGCAATTGCACTGTTTGCCGTAGCCGCCTGCGGCAGAGGCAACAACGGCAACGTTGCGGAAGACTCTACAGCACAGCCGCAACAAACACAGTTGCAAGACCCGCAACAACCATCAGATACACAAGAGCAAAATCAAAATGAGACTACTTCGGCAAATGAATCTACCACAGAAACTGCAATGTCGACATCTGGAACTTACTATACCTTTGGCGACATCATTAACATACGAGATGAGTTGGAGATTGTGTTCTTAGATGGAGTAATAATTACAGAGCAACTAACACCACGAGTGACACCTTCTGATAATGCTCCTCAGATTACTTGGGATAATTATGAACGAATTAAAGGACGTGAAGTTGTAAAAATTCCAGTAATTTTAACTAATGTTTCCGAATTAGCTAGACCGCAGAATCTTGAGTTTGTTTATTTTGCGTATGGACCGAGTGGCGAAAGACAAGAAGGTGACGTTGGTGGTCCTCTCTTTGCTATTGCGGTTTCAATGGCAGATCCAATTACTGGGTACATTTACGGCGACGTACACGATTCTGTGCCAACAGGAGAAAGTATCGAAGGCTATGTTTTTCTAATCTATGACGGCAATGGCGATTACTGGATACACTGGCCTGACCGTTTAGGCGGTATGCAAGTAAGACTGCCCATTTCGCGTTAATTTTATTGTACAATGAAAATTAACTTTATGCGAGTTATGCGGCTTAATGATTATCTAATGATTAATATCCTTAGGAGAGTGTTTTTTTCATGAAAAAACTATTTGTAGTTATGGTTTTGATGATATTTACACTGGCTACGCTTGTGGCTTGTAGTGATAACGGAGACACGCAGGGTACTCTAGGCCAAGAGCCAATTCAAACGCAAAACGCAACACCATCGGTTGGCGGCACAATAAACGGGCACGCAAGAGAAATCCCTGATTTCTATTATTCTGTCGGTGATATTGTAGACCTTTGGGGCAGTTGGGAGCTTGTTATCCACGAAGGTGTAAGAGTTGAGGCTGCTATTTCTGAGAATCCTCCAGCTTTTCTTGATGCGAGGGATGGAATTCGAGAACGTGCCCGTGAGATTAAGGAAGCAGGAATCCTCCTCATACCTGCTACGTTAACCCGCACCGGCGCACAAGACCAAGCAGGTCGCCGTGATGGAGTTGCCTGGCTTCATACCCCTCTCTCTGTTTATGGTCCAAATGGCCAAGTAATGGATGGGCACAACATATTAAGTGTTGATGAACAAATTCTTTGGGGAATGAGACGCGACAGCTTACATGAAATATATCCGCCACCTGCTATTGGTACAGAACTATTACCAAATGAATCGCAGCAGGGTTATATTTTTGCGATATTTGACGGCAATGGCGATTATTTAATACAAATACGATCCGGTCATAGTGCCACATATATTGTCGTTCCTGTTAGTAGAAATTAGGAGGAAAAAATGAAAAAAATCTTGTTAGTTCTAACTCTATTAACTATTGCATTTATTGTTGCCGCATGTGGAGGCTCTGGATTGCGGGACGGAACTTATGTGTTTGGCAGTTCAAATATTCCCAGAGAAGATTTTACTACCACCGACAACATATGGATACGTTTTTCTGAACATGAAAACGGAATTACTATTGAAGGCAATAGGATACGTTCGGGCAGCGGCGGTTGGTATCAATTTCAAATTGTTGATAGTGCTATTGAAGTAAGACGGAGAGAGACTTCAAACTGGAGTTCGACACCTTACCGTGTTAGGGGACGAAGATTTACCATAGAATTTGGTAATGGCGAGCGCGTGGTTACATTAACAAGACGTTAAAAGGAGAATTTGCAATGAAAAAAATCTTACTAATATTATTTTTAATGGTGATTTTACTGGCTTTAGCTGCCTGTAATGGAGAAGATGCGGCCCAAAACCCGGCGGAAACTTTGCCAACAGCAAGAGACACGGGGCCGATATCACTAGGTGTTCCGTTTATTTGGGATGGTTTGGAAGTAACATTCCATGAAAACTTTACTTTCGTGTCGTTTGAAAGAGGTGTCCAAGTCGAGCGCATCACTGAAGATGGAACAAGTAATTTTAACACATATCAAGCTATTAGGTTACCCCTCACAATTACTAACATGCAGGATGAGGCGAATGGCTTAGACGACTTCATAATTTTGGGGCCGTATAGTGACCAAGAGGGACGAATTGGAGTAATTAATCCCGGTACTGTTCATCTTTTAGATACACGCTTTATCAACAACAATATTGATGAAACATACGAAAGAGGTCGTCGTGTTAATGCTGGTGAAACCAGTGAAACTTATTTCTTTATCCCTTACGTAAAAGATGGTAATTATCGAATTGTGTTTTGGATTGGTGGAGTTCAAAGAATTTTAACAATCCCTGTGGTAAACGAATAACACTGTAATAATAAAATATAATCAGTCAGAACGGAGAATTTTTATGCCTTTAAGAAGCATTGGAAAAGGATTGGGCATGGGCGTTGGAAATGCCGCCGGAACAGAACTGTTTAATTCCCTGCGTGGTAGAAATGCCCAAAATCAAAACCAACCAGTAAGCCGCCCGCCCGTACCTGGTGGCGTATCGTGCACCTGCGGTTTTGTAAATGAACCAAACAAAAAATTTTGCAATAGTTGCGGAACAAAAATTGAAGCCCCCAAAGCGGAAGCCCTCATTGCCTGTGCTTGCGGTACAAACAACCCGGCAGACAAAAAATTCTGCGGCGAATGCGGCAGCAAGGTTGAGTTACCCGCAAAAAGGGCTTGTACCCAATGTGGCTTGGAAGTAGCCGGCAGCAACAAATTTTGCAGCGAATGCGGCGGCAAAGTTGAATAAGAGAAAAAATAGGAGATGCTATTGTGAAAAAGTTTACTGCAAAGGAATTGTTAAGTAAGACTATGCCATTTGTATGGGCAAAACTTATGTTAAGACTTATTACTTTCGCTATTTTCTTAGGGCTGTTTGCGCTGGGGATATTCATGATTGTAAGGGGTTCGGCAGGCGTTGGGTATATACTTTGGATTATGAGTGGTTTAGCCGGCTCGCTTGCATACAACTTCTTGGTCAGGGTTGGGGGATACGCTGTAAGAGTGGGGCATGTAGCTGTACTTACCGAAACGATAAAAACAGGCCAACTGCCAGAAAACCAAGTGGTTTACGGCAAAAATAAAGTCGTTGAAAGAATTGGCACTGCTGCTGCATTTTTTGTGATAAACAGGCTGGTTGACAGGGCAGTACTGCAATTGCAACGCAGGCTGCAAAGTGCGGCATCGTTTTTGGGGGCGATACCCGGCGCAGGGGCACTGGTCAAATTTGCAAACACAGTACTTAAAGCAGCACTAAAATATGTAGACGATTGCTGTGTCGCTTGGATTTTTTATAACCCGGCTGGGCAAAGTGCTATGAAGGGCGCACTTGATGGTGTTACGATTTACGCTCAAAACTGGAAGAAAATACTTGGCAGTGCCGTCAAAACAGCTGCGATAGTAACTGTTATGACCTATATTGGCGGCTTTATTATTGGCATTGTGCTTGCCATTATATTTGGCGCAATTGGCGGGTTATGGGGAGTTTTTGGGTTTATTTTTGGATTAGCGGTATCGTTAATTATTAAACAAGCATTTATCGACAGTTGGATTATGATACGTACACTGCTAACTTATTTTGAAGATGCGCCTACTACCCAAATTAGAGTTGATATGTATGGCACACTAAGCGGCATGGCACCGGCGTTTAAGGATATGTTAAACAGGGTGAAAGGCGAAGTACCTGGCGATCCTTTTTCTGCCCCTGCTGCAAGTGCCGTTGGCACAGCAAGTTCAAATGTGTTTTGCGGAGAGTGTGGTGCAAAAAACCCATCCGGCACCAGATTTTGCGGAGAATGCGGACAAGCTGTTTAAAGGAGAGGTTTTTATGCAATTAAACCAAAAACTTAGACATTTGGACTCCAAAGGCATGATTGCCGTAGAAGCTCTTACCTCGTTTATCTTTTTCATGCTTTGTACCGCATTTCTTGTGGCGTGGATAAACCTGTCAACTGTACAGCTTAGGGTGCATAATGCTTTAACCCAAACAGCCCAAGAAGTAGCTTTTTATGCACATGCATTGCAAATAGTTGGCGTCCCTGGGGCAGTTAGATATATAAGAGGATTATCCGAAGACCCTACCGAAAGTATTGATAGTGTTTTGGATAATGCCTTTGGCATTGTAGATGCTTTTTCTGACGGAGCAGCGGGAGCATCAGACCTTGATTTGCCTGCTGTAAAAGACGCTTGGAATAGTGGAACAGAGCAGCTTTCGGAAGCCAAAGACACTATGAGAGGCTGGATGGATGATCCAGGGGATTTTCTTAGAGGTATAATTTGGGTAGGTACAGATTTGGGAGTTAGTGCTGGCTTAAACTATTTGCTGGCAGGTGTAGTAGCCCCGTTGTTTTTTGAACGCTATATGGGTATTCATGAGCGGCAGGATGATAACAGCTTCATTAGAATACGCGACTACCGCGGAAACCTGGCAAGCTTAAATGTATATATGTCTGGCGACGATAGCCCTGTAGCGTTTGGCTGGTATGCCGAAGGCGGCGTGATTCAGCAGTTAAGGGACAGTGGTTTGGCAGGTGTACGGCCTAGTGGAGCTGAATTTTTAGGAGGCGACAACGCTGATGAAATAACCTTAGCCGTTAAATATTATGCAGATTTTCGTCCGTTTTTCATACTTCCCCAAAGTATGCGCAAGGTTCCTATTGTTCAACAGGTGCAAACAAGAGCATGGGTTGGCGATCTTGGCCGCTTCGATTCCAAGATAGGCTCTGGCCAAACAAGTAGAGGAGGCCCTTAAAGTGGTTCAATCACCCCACGTAGCCCCATGGAATATTTTCATGTCATTTGGAATAATTGGTCGCATTTTAGCCTGTTTAGGATTCATTTGTGCGATAGTTATTATTACTTATTTTAACATTGCAAGTGGGATAAGTCTGATAGAGGGTATTAGCGAGTATATCACGGTTATGTTTTTATTATGGCTTGCAATTATAGACGCAAAAACCTTTACTTTACCAAATAAGCTTTTGATTGTTTGGTTGGGTTGCAGGACTCTACTTTTATTAATGATAACACTTCATTATGGAAGCTTTCATGTAATCATAAACTCCTTATTAGGGGCAGGAAGCGTCTTTGCAGTTTTTTTAATTTTTTACTATATAAGCAAACGCACTTTAGGCGGCGGCGATGTGAAATTAAGTTTTGTATTAGGCTTTGCGCTCACTTTATCACTGGTGTTTACAGCTGTTTTTTATGCGTTGTTATTTTGTGGTATTTTTGCCCTGGTAGCAGTTATTACTAAAAAAATGAAGAAAAAAGACCACTTACCCTTAGGCCCCTTTTTATTTATAGGAACGTTAACGGCCTACATTTTAGATGTATTGTAGTATGAAGGAGGCGTAATATGCCAAAATATATGAAATTTGCAATTGCGTTTGTTACTATGGGCTTTACGCTTTTTACGTGGAATTTATTTATCAGCATGGACGCGCGTGCAACTGCAGAACAAAACCGGCGCGTTGCTCAAGCAATGACGTATATTGATTATGGCCTTTATGCCCGAAGTATTCCTATTTTACGAGATATTGTATATGAAACAGAAGGCGACCCTAATCTTGTATACAAGCTTGCACAAACATATCGTGCTGCTGGTAGTCTATTAAATTATAGATCAAATTTACAACGATTACTGGACTACGGCATTGCTCCAGATGGTATGACATTGGCAGACTTGTACCTTGAAGCATTGGAGTATGACACTACTCATCGTGGAATAGGAGATGTAATAACTCTTTTGCGGCAAGGCGTTGAAGCAACAGGAGATTCTTATCTTAGGGAACTGCTTGAATATAATAGATTCGCCTTTGTTAGGCGGCGGGCATATTTCACATGGGCTGGTTTGGTTTGGGGTAACGCCGCCCTTGTTTTACAAGGAAATCAATGGGGATTTGTTAATGGTGTCGGCAATTTATTATTAGGGCATCGCTTTGAAACGGCAACAAACTTCATTGGAAACTATGCCGCAGTGCAAATTGACGGACAGCTTCAAATCATAAATCGAGGTGGTGCTCGTCAGGCTATCGCCGATTTTTCTGCAGAACATATAGCTCATTTTGACGGAAACACTTTTGTAGTCATGCGAGAGGGTACATCTGACTATATTATAGCAAACTGGCGTAGCGGCAATTTGAATATCACATTAAACGTCAATGCGTTTGAGTATTTAGGCCGTGCCACAGACGGCATACGACCAGTTGCAAATTACGGGATGTGGGCACTCCACGATCAAAGGCGTTCGCCCAATATACCGTTTGAATTTATATATGACAGCATAGCTTTAGATGAATTTGGCAGGGCAGCGGTTAATGATAGGATTTTTATTAAACAAAATGGCCAATATCATATGATTAATTATTACGCACAAAAAATAGGCTCGCCTTTTGATGAAGCCAGACCGTTTTTTGAAAGAGGTGGACTGGCAGCTGTACGCAGAGGCGATTATTGGGGTTTTATTGACGCGCATGACAATGTAATCATTGACTTTATATATGAAGATGCTCGCAGTTCGTCATTTGGGCTTGCGCCTGTTAAGTTGGATGGATTATGGGGATATATCACTGTAGACAGTTATCCAGAAGAATATATGGATCGTTTTTTTGGGCGTGTGGTAATAGAGCCTCAATTTCTTGATGCAAGGCAGTTTGTGTCTGGTACTGCCCCAGTTATGAACGCACAAGGTTGGTTTTACATTGTGTTGATAGAAAGTCAATAGACAACAGGAGGGTAATATGTACGACGTAAAAAAGTCTGTAAAAGAAGAAGTACGACTAGGGAAAACATATGTAACCGTAAATGCAGAAGGAAAGGTAGATGAGATTGCGTTTCTCACAATATCATGCTCTAAGCCTCACTTTGTTCCTCCTATCACATCCTCAGAAGTCAATGGCGAGCAAAAATTTGGATTTGATGTGACATCTGATGGTTTTGCGCCATTAAAAAGTGTGTCCATGCAAACATATGATTTCTTAACTTTTATGAAAAACCTAACAGGCGCACTGGTATATTGCAGTGATTATTTTATGAATCCTTTTAATTTTCTGATAAAAGAGGATTATATTTATGTAAAATCAAGTAGCAATGATGTACGAATAATCTACCTGCCTATATTGGAATCTTTGTATTCCGAGAAAGATATCAATAGTCAAGTGTACGAAATAGCCAGAACTCTTTCTCGCCGCTTTTCTGAACAATCTGATGACTGGAAAGATGTTATATCAAAAATGTGGAATATGTCGGAAACCGCTACTGTATTTGAGGCTAATGTTATATACACATCTTTATATAACGAGCAAAGAGAACAAATAGAACGCAAAGAAGTTGCACTTTTTAAAGAAAAAGAAGTAGCATCTGTTGAGTCAAAATACATTGCCCCAGCCGAAGTGCTTCCTGTTGCTGAGCCTAAAAAGAAAAACACAGGTTTCTTTGGTAGCAAAAAAGTTGATAAAAAAGCTGACGCTATAGAAGTGGCCGACGATAAACCTGCGAAAAAAGGATGGTTCGGCAATAAAAATCCTAAGCCCTCTTCTCCTAAAAAGGGGTTATTTGGTTCAAACAACAAGCCCAAATCCCCTAAATCGAGTATATTTGGTGGTAAAAAGAAAAAGGATATCAGCACAACACCGTCGTACGAAGATAAAACTGAAGTATTATTACCAGAAGAAAATATTAATACCCAAATTGCCGTACTGCACTTGATGGAACAGGGGGCAAAATCATCTTCGACTCCTATTAATAAGGATTTGTTTTTACTAGGCAGAAACAGACATGAGGTAGACTATTGTTTTAGCGAAGAGCAAGACAAACTCATAAGCCGTATTCATGCACAATTAACATTTGATGGAGGGCAACATTACATTACCGACAAAGAATCTAAGGCTGGAACACTACTTAATAATGTAAAGCTGGAGCCAAATAAACCCACTATTATAGAAAGTGGTTCTATAATAAAGCTCGGACAAAGAGAGCTTATGTTTGAATTGTATTGAGTGTGTTTATCTAATGTCTTATATAGAAACAGCTTCAGCTACTGATATCGGTTGTGTGCGTTCTGTAAATCAAGATCGGCTGTATTCAAATGTCGGAAATATAAATGACATCACATGCGGCTTATTTGTTGTTGCAGATGGTATGGGGGGCTTGACGGACGGGCATGTGGCAGCATCTGTGGCGATTAATACTATAGACGCTTGGTGGTATGACTGTTTGAGGTCAATGTTAAGGAATGGCGCACCAGAAAAGCATCTCATGCGAAATGAGTTTGACACCATTTTGCGCACTATAAATAAACATATCTTGCGTAGAAACCGAGAGGGCAACATAATAAGCGGGACTACGTTTTCTTTATTGTTAATTTATAATAGACAATACTATATCGCACATTGTGGAGACTCAAGGGTTTACGCATCACAAAGTGAAGGGTTACACAAAAAGCAGCTGAGACAACTAACTGAAGATCATTCTTGGAGTGCAGAACAATTAAGACGCAACATTTTAAGCTTTGAAGAGATAATAGCAAACCCTCATAAGAATGCTTTGACAAGTTGCCTTGGGGTTTTTGAGCATCCAAGGATATATTTGTCTTCAGGGGAAACACATCCCCTGGATATATTTATTTTGTGTAGTGATGGTTTATACAATATGGTTAGCGATAAACAGTTGCGCAAACTTACAATAAATCAAAAAAATTGCAAAGGCTTAGTTGATAAATGTATGCAGATGGCTTTAAAGCAAGGTGCAAATGATAATGTTTCGATAATTGCAGTAAAAATGCAAGCCTAGATGGAGAGAATCGAATGCCTATGCTTTCCAAGTTTTTTAAGGTTAAAAAAAAGCAACAAGATGTGGATCTATCTCAAATGCTGACAGAACTACATCCGGATTTAGACTTTGCATTGGATGCTACTATGCCTTTTTTGGGTGAAGAAGACAGTCACTTATCGCCATTATTCGAAAATCCCGCTGACTCCTCAATATATTTTGACATTGGTCGCCTTAAAGAGCAGTATACAATCGAAAATGAAATTACAGGCGGTGGTATGAGCCGTGTTTTTTTGGCGAAAAGAAATGCAACTGGTAACCATTGGATTATAAAGTTTATACCCAAGCGAATAGGAAGGCTGACAAGCGAAGTAGATATTCTTAAATCTGTTAATCATACTAATTTACCAACAGTTATTGATGCTTATGAAGATGAAAAAGGGATATATTTAGTGGAAAGCTATATAGAAGGCATAGGCTTAAATGAAGTATTTGAACAAAACAGGAATAACGGCAAGCCGGCTTCTGAATATATGGTTATTGATTGGGCATTGCAACTTGCCCAAGTATTATCATACCTGCATAAAAGAAAGCCACCAATATATCATCTGGATTTGAAACCTTCTAATATAATTGTTACTTCAGACAACAAGCTATCCCTGATAGATTTTGGAGTTTCCAGACAGAGCTCAAAAATTTTTGGAATAAAAGGCATCACTTATTCTCATGCTGCACCAGAGCAAATATTAATCAACAAGCAAACTAACAAGAGAAAAGAGTCAATAAAAAAACGTTTTGGAATTTTGCCAGAGAATAGTTCAAACTGGTCAACAGATGAAAGAACTGATATTTATGGTTTAGGAGTTATTTTGTTTGAAGCTGCATTTGGTGATATTCCAACTTTTGAGAATATCGAATGCCTTAGAAATTATGTATCAAAAAGTATGTACGATATTATCACCAAATGCTTAGCCATAGACCCGATAAATCGCTATCAATCTATGGACGAGATTATACTAGATATTCAAAAACAAAGGCAGCAAAATAAACTGACAATGGCTCAATCTTCATTTAGGCGTAAGCTGTTTTTTGGCATTGTTATTTCTACATGTATTTTATCAACAATATTTATTTATTTATTTGCCAACAACCGGCTTTTTAACCACAAAGAATCTACGGCAGAATCAGTTTTTTTCATATATCCAGATGAAACAGTTAATATAATTCGAGTATACAGTTATCAAAACGAAGTATATGCTGTTGTACGTAAAATAAACACTATGGAATATGGTATTGCCTATATCGCCGATGGAAAAACAAATGTGATATATTGGGCAAAAGATTATGCAGTTATTATAGATTTAGCGATTCATAATAAGCGCATTTATTTTATCGAAAACAGCAACGAAGGATATGAGGTTCATATACGAAGAATAGGTTTGCAGAACGGACAGGACGCTCAAACATTATCAACACATACAGGAAGTATCATATCAATTGGAGTAATTTCAAATCGTATATACATTGTTGATAGCTTAGGTATGTTGTCATTTGAGCCTTACATGGATTAGATATTCCTCAAAGGTTTTTTTGTTTAATCCTTTGAAACAGTTCAGAAATTTGGACTTTACGAACTTCTGTTTCGGCATGGTCAAAATGCCATGTATCGTTTTTAAATATCAAAATATCGCCTGGGTTAGCGTTAACGGGCAACTTTGACATGGGAATACTAACCATTTCCAGGGTTATGGAGTTTTCCAGTACAGCGTAGTTTTCTTCAAAACGGTCTATAGTCCATTTAACATCATCTGACGAAGTCGATTTGCTGCCCATTGGTCATCATCCTTATTGTGCCAAGTTGGTCGGTACGGTAAATATTTACTCCGCGTGTGGTAAGGCGTTCAGTTACTTCGCGGTGCGGATGGCCATATTGGTTGCCTGCCGCAAGGCTTATAACAGCCGCCATAGGGTTTACGGCGTCCAAAAAGGCCTCTGACGTAGAAGTGCTGCTGCCATGGTGTCCAATATTTAAAACGTCGGACGACAAATTTGCGCCGCTGTTTACCATCCACTGCTCCAGCTCGTGCTCGGCATCGCCGGTAAACAGAAACGACGTTTGGCCGTATGCAAGGCGTAAAACAACAGAGGCGTTATTCAAATTGGCTACGGGCCCGGGGTGCGGGTTTGGCGGGCCAACAACTGTAAATTCGATTATCCCCGCACGTAATGTGTCGCCCGGATTTGGGAATGTGACAGGAATATCATTGTTATCAATAACCGCAAGAAAATCCCGGAACGCATAGCTGGTGTGGGTTACGTCGGGCATTATAACACGCCCAATGTCGAGCCGCCCCAGTACGGTTATTAGCCCGCCTATGTGGTCTTCGTGCGGGTGCGTGGCAATTACATAGTCCAGCCTGCGGACGCCAGAGTTACGCAAATAGCGTAATACGTCTCTGCCCTGGGCGCGTTCCCCGCCGTCGATAAGCACCGCATGGCTGTTGGAGCGCACAAGAATGCTGTCGCCATGCCCAACATCTATAAATGAAACAAGAATCTGGTTTGCGTCAAGAACAATATTGTCTGTACGCACGCCAAATATCTGTTCCCCGCCAAAGTTGTAGATTAGCGCGAACGCTAAAATAAACAGCATCACAAGGAAGAATTTTTTCCCACGGCTGCGTGGGCGTCTTTTGGTTACTTTTCTACGTACGGCGCGGTTTACGTCGGTTTTTTTATTATTGCGTGGTGGTGGTTGCAACTGTGGTCACCCCTTCCAGCAGAGTTAGATCATTATTACATAAAATTTTACAGCTTTCAAGAACGCATAAAAAATACTCCCTGTTGCCAAAGCGAACTTGAACGCTAATATTCCCTTCGATATCGGTAAATATATGTGCCTGCTTCCTGCCAAAAGCGCGCACATCCCCATTATACAGCCGCAATATTTCCGGCAGGTATTCCAGTTCGCTTATGGCAGCCATCGCCATTGACGCCCGCACACCCGTCGCGTCACCAGATATATAAAACACATCGAAGCGTTCTGCCAGACGGGCCAGGCGGTTTGCATCTTGCGGGCGCGGCAGTTCTGTTAGTATAAGGCCATTTGCGCGGGTTACGCCGTGCATATCTAGGTAGCGCAGCAGTTCATATTCGCCACCGTGGGGTACGCCGGTTACAAGCACATCGTTTCTGTGACGCATGACAGTGTAATTGCCAAAAGTATCCAGCTCAGTTATATGCAGGCCGGGCGGGCTGTGCCTGACAAACACTGCAATAATCAATATAAGCATCATAGGCGGCAAAAGCTTTACACGCTTGCGAAACTGGTCGCCAAAACTATTAAACACATATGCAAATAGCAGCAAAACCGACGCGCCCAGCCCTGCAATTAGCAAATTACCACCGCTTGTAGGCGTCATCGCAAATGGCAGGCGGGCAAAAAAACTACTGGCGATATCGTAAAACCGCAAAATATAATAAACTGTCCCGGCCATAAATGTGGCAACGGGTATCGTTATAAGCCCAACAAGGCCTATCGCCAGCCCCAGCACCAATATAACCGTGGTGGTTGGGGCTATTATCATGTTGCCAATTACACTGTAAAGCGATATTTCGTACATGTGAAACGCGAATACTGGATACGTAGCTGTTACCGCCGCAATATTAACCGCAAGGCCGCTTCGGAACGAACCGCTTGGCATCCGCAGCATGGCAAGTAAGCGTTCTACTGGTTTGACCAAAATTGCAATTCCAAAAACCGCAACAAAGGAGAGCTGAAAGCCAACATTGAACAAAAACAATGGTTCGTACATAAGCAGGGCGATACACGCCCAAGACACTGCCGCCATCAGGTCGTACTCGCGGCTCAGCACTTTGCCAAACACCAGCACCCCGCCCATTGTAACAGCCCTTACCGTAGCGGGGCTTGCGCCGGTCATAAGGCAGTACAGCACCATAACAACAAGCACAACAAGCCCTGCCCTGCGTTCTTCCAAAAACAGGCCCAGCACTTTGTTAAACGCCATCATCAAAATGGCCACATGCAACCCGGAAATCGATAATATGTGAAAAATGCCCATTGTACGATATTGGTCTGCCAAATCCCGGTCCATTTCGTATCTGTCGCCAAGTATCATGGATTTAATGACTGCCCCCTCCCGCGGGGGAAGTATTTGGTCGTACACGGCGGCCAGCCTGTCCCGCGCCATACGAAGCACTACGGGTAATGACAGCCGCGTGTTGCCCAATTGAACAGCTTCTGGCCACATAGTAGAATCTACCTTTTGGGAGCGCAAATGCTGAAACTGGTTGTATCCGCCCGGGTTGCGCGGCCCGGATAGCGGCATTAGTTCGCCGGTAACGGTAATTTGCTGCCCAAGCGCGGCCCATGGTAAATGCGGGCGGATATATGCCATAATTCTAAAACCGCTTTCGGTACGTACAACAACGCGCTGGTTTCCGCCGGTTGTAATGCCCACATCCTGCGCAATACCTGTTAATTGCACATGCACCGGCTGTACTATGTAACTGTTTAAACTATACTCAACCCGCAAAAAACCAACCAGTAAAAACGCCATAAAAATAAACACCGGCCAATACTTATATACCCTAAAAAGTAGCGCACACAAAAAAAGACCCGCCAAAGCGGCAAGACCAAAAAGGGGCAAGGTACCGAATGCCCCGATAATTATTCCGCAAATGAAAAATGCCAGTAACCAAAGGACGGGACGTTTCATACAAACCCCTATTTCTTTATCTTAAATTGCCGCGCACAATCCGACTAAAAGTCGTTATACTGTAGCCGCTTCGGTTGCGCCCGGCTATTATAGCAAAACGCGGCAGTGTAAGTGCGTGGTCGTGACGGCGCGTGTAGCCAATTCTTGTCCCCCATGATATGGTCACGCCGCTTGCGCGCAATGCCGCCAGTGCTTCGCCAGTGTACGCCCCATACGGGAAAGCATACCATTGTGGCAAACACATATCAAACTCCATTTGACTACGATTAAAATCTGCTTCAACTTGCAGAACACCAATATCAAAAATAGGAGGCCTGTGGTCGTTTCTCCATGCCCAATGTAAGTCATGCGAATGCGATGCAAATTCAAAGACATCACGGCTACGGTTCATTTGCTCGCGCGACATATAGCGAGTCTCGGAAAATTCCGGCAAAAGACATGATGGCGCGATTAAATTAGTTGGAATAAAGTTGACTGCAGTAAAACCAAACTCGCGCAAAATGGGCGCGACAAAAAAGTAATTGTCTAAATATCCGTCGTCAAAATGCAGCATCACAGAGTTTGCCGGCAAAGGTTCATTATCAAAATACCATGCCTCAAATTGAGCCGCAGTTATGGTGGTAAAATTATTCTCGTAGAGGTATTTCATATGCGTACGAAAACTACCTTCATACACCACCATGTAGTTGTCGGCCCAAAATTGTGAATAATATGGTTCGGGCATTACGCTATGATATAAAAGAACAGGAAGCCGCTGCGCATCAAAGATGGCTTTGTTTCTGCCGGAAGCTGTATGCGACAGCGTAAGCGCGATTAATAGCGCACATACTAGAATATTTATTATCTTTCTCACTGCATGCCTCCACTGAACAAACCCTCTGTCACAATTTAACTTCCTGCTTAATTATCGACGGTTCATTTGCAAATGTCAATTTCAAAATCGCTTTTTTGACTTTCTTCTAAATTTAAGTTAAAATAGCAGCATTATAGACAAGACAGGGTGATTAGCGTGAAAAACTTAAACCCCGCATACTGCGGCTTTAACACGGGCATTTGGACAGATGAAGTAAATGTACGCGATTTTATCCAAAAAAATCTGATACCATATCATGGGGACGATTCGTTTCTTGTTGACGCGACAGACCGCACCAGCAAACTTTGGGAAGAAGTCTGCAAGTTAACTAAACTTGAGTCCGAAAATGGCATATTAGACGTAGAAACTAAAATACCGGCATCCATAACTTCTCATGCGCCGGGCTATATAAACAAGGAACTTGAAACAATAGTGGGTTTCCAAACAGACAAGCCGTTAAAGCGTCATATAATGCCAAAGGGCGGTATTCGCGTTATTCAGGCCGCGTTAAAGGCCTACGGCTATGAACTTGACCCGCTTGTTGAAGATATTTATACAAACCACCGCAAAGCTCATAATGACGGTGTTTTTGACGTTTACACCGACGCTATGCGTGCAGCGCGCAAATCCGGCATTATTACAGGCCTGCCGGATGCATATGGGCGCGGGCGTATAATAGGCGACTATCGCCGTGTGGCACTGTATGGCATAGATTTTCTTATTGCGGACAAAGAACAACAGCTAAAAGATGAAGATGCTGCCGTTCTAATGTCAGAAAACATCCGGCTTAGGGAAGAGATTGCCGAGCAAATTTATGCGTTAAAACAATTGCAGCAAATGGCGGCATCATACGGTTTTGACATTTCCCAGCCTGCAAAAAATGCAAAAGAGGCTATCCAGTGGACGTATTTTGCGTATCTTGCGTCAACAAAGCAGCAGGACGGCGCAGCAACTTCGCTTGGCCGCGTAGCAACTTTCCTAGATATTTATATCGAGCGCGATTTTAAAAACGGGACATTAACCGAGTCCGAGGCTCAAGAACTAATGGACCATTTTGCAATGAAGCTGCGTATGATTCGCTTCCTGCGCACGCCGGAATACAATGCGCTGTTTAGCGGCGACCCAACTTGGGTAACCGAGGCCATTGGCGGTATGAGTGAAGACGGCCGCACATTGGTTACAAAAAACTGCTTCCGTATGATTCACACATTAAAAACTCTAGGCCCCGCACCGGAGCCAAACCTTACGGTTTTGTGGAGCGAAAACTTACCGCAGGGCTTCAAAAACTACTGCGCAAAAATGTCTATCGACACAAGCTCTATCCAATATGAAAATGACGACCTTATGCGCGGCTACTGGGGTGACGACTACGGCATTGCGTGCTGTGTATCCGCAATGCGTCTGGGCAAGCAAATGCAGTATTTTGGTGCACGTGCCAACTTAGGCAAAGTCCTGACATACGCCATAAACGGCGGCAAGGACGAACGAAACGGCGAGCAAGTAGCCCCGGAATTTGCCCCAATCACAGCAGAATATTTGGATTACGACGAAGTTTACCGCAAATTTGACCAAATGATGGACTGGCTTGCGCAATTGTATATAAGCACACTAAATGTAATACATTATATGCACGACAAATATAACTACGAAAGTCTGCAGCTTGCCCTGCACGACAAGGATATCCTGCGCACTCAAGCCTGCGGGATTGCCGGGCTTTCTGTTGTTGCAGACTCATTGGCGGCAATAAAATACGCAAAAGTCAAAACTGTCCGCAACGCAGACGGCCTTGTAGTCAATTACGAAATAGAAGGCGACCCGCCAACTTATGGCAACAATGACGAGCGTGTAGACCAAATTGCGTACGACGTTGTAAAAGCCTTTATGGCTAAACTCAGCAAGCAAAAATTCTACCGTAACGCGGTGCCTACGCTGTCTGTGCTAACAATAACATCCAACGTAGTGTATGGCACAGCCACAGGCGCCACCCCAGACGGCCGCCAAGCGGGCGAGCCTTTTGCCCCGGGTGCAAACCCAATGCATGGCCGCGACAAAAAAGGCGCGCTGGCAAGTATGATGTCTGTTGCAAAACTGCCGTATGCCCATTCGCAAGACGGTATTTCGTATACGTTCTCTATGGTACCAAAAGCACTGGGGGCAGACGAACCAACACGAATTTCAAACCTTGTAGCCCTTTTGGATGGCTATTTTATAAGCAATGGGCACCATATTAATGTCAATGTTTTTGATAAAGAAACCCTGCTGGACGCAATGGCCCACCCGGAAAAATATCCGCAGCTTACTATACGCGTATCGGGTTATGCAGTTAACTTTGTCAAGCTTACCAAAGAGCAGCAATTGGAAGTTATAGACCGTACCTTCCACGAAATGATGTAATAGGATGTAAGGAGGTATATTAAGAACATGACCGGCTATATCCACTCCGTATACAACGGTGGCATGGTAGACGGCCTTGGAATACGCAGCGTAGTCTTTCTTTCTGGCTGTCCGTTGCGCTGTTTGTACTGCCACAATCCCGATTCCTGGGTAAAAACCAGCGGCGAACAGCGTACCGTGGATGATGTTGTTAGTGAAATACAAAAATATACTACGTTTCATAAGGCTTCCGGCGGTGGGGTAACGTTCACTGGCGGGGAGCCTTTTCTGCAAGCAAAATTTTTGACCAAGCTTTTGCAGTCCTGCAAAGACAAGGGCATTCATACCGCGGTGGATACATCCGGCCATACAAAACTGGAAAATGCAAAACAGGCTCTGCCATATACGGATTTGTTAATGCTGGACGTTAAATCTATTAATCCGGTTGTATATAAAAAAATAACAGGGGCAGAAATTACCCCTGTACTGGATATGCTAAAACTAAGTTTTGAAATGAATGTCCCAACATGGGTGCGCTATGTATTGGTGCCGGGCTTAACTGACGATGTTAGCGATTTAAGGGCATTGGCAGAATATTTGCGTCCATTTACAAATGTAAAAAAAATAGATGTACTGCCATTCCACAAAGTTGGCGAATACAAATGGCACGAGCGCGAACTAGACTACCAATTAACAGAAACTCCCCCGCCATCCCCAGAACTGCTTGCGATGGCGAGGGAGATACTAACAAGTTAATTTTAAAACATTGGTACTGCTTCAATACCCATAAGCTCAAGCTGTTCTATTGTGCTTGTAAATTGTGGGCCTGCCAAGTGGCGCACCAAATGCGACTTGCCCACCGTTACAAAAAATACTGTTGGTTCGGCCGCTTCTTCCATATGGCGTACAAGTTCTGCCGCAAAAAGGGCAGAACGGTCGTTTAACACCACATATCTAGTATATCTTTGATACACTGTTTCTTCCTCTATATTAAAATATGGGTGCATTTCATGTACAAGGCCCTCTGTATTGTTGGTTGAGTAGTAGTACATTAACCGATTAAAATGTTCAATTGTGCTATTTTGCATTTCTTCTGTTGCATCCACTAGAGTACCCAGTGCAGCCACCATGTATAATACAATTTCGTGCGGCGGGGCAAGAATAACGCGATGCTGCGCTTCAAAGTCCATTAGGCCAATGACAGCACGTTCATTTTCCATTGCAAAATTCATTACATAGCCGTCTACAGTAACGCCGCTGCCCGTGTCAAACAAGCGCGACATTAGCAGCTGTTGCAAAGAAGTAATTAGAAACGCAGGGTTTGCATTGTAAACATTATTAAGTATGCCGGGGAATGCGGCTGCCCAGTCTGTTATCATGGAAATGTAGTGCGTATACAGCTCTTCGCAAAGTATATCTGCAATAGTTTGCCCGTGTGGCAGTAATAGCATGGCATTAAGTATGTCTGTAACTTCGTCTTCATTAATGGAAAAGTCAATCTCGAACATAAAAACATCGGCGTTATGCATTGCGCTTTCAACTACACAGGCCAAAGGAAACCAGTCGTCCACCCCATGGTGAAACGAGCCGAATAAATACGCAACACTGCCCGCATGTTCTATGCGATGCAAACCACCATGGATATTTGTTGCATCCGGCACTGGTACAAATAGTTGTTTCATTTGTGTAACCGGCATAAATATAGTACCACTATCGTTAAAACTACCATGCTCGCCAACTACCAGCACATAATTAGAATTGTCTGACCTGGTTATTATTACCGCGCCCCGGGCGGCGTCCCAAGCTACGGTTGCGCCATTTGCATAGGCAGCCTGCCGAATGGAAATATAAGCATCTTCCGTTGCGGATACAAATACGGCTGTTGTAATGGCAAGAACCAACACTAAAGCCGCAATTCTTTTTACAATTTTCATCACAATGTCCCCCATCTTAATGGGGCTCTGCCCCAAGCCCCGCCGCTACAGTGGGAATGAACCCCACTTCCGCTTCCTTCGGGAAGCGCGACGACGCGCTTATTCGATTTGTATGACTATAATCATATCGTACATTGTGATAATACGCAACTTACGGTTTGGCAAATTGCAACATCGGTTTCTTAGGCTCGTTTGCAAAACGCATGTAGAACACTACCACAGACGATATTTTTGCAAGCTCAATAAGCATGCCCATTATGTTCCAACGGAAATCGCCATATAAAATATTAAGCGGTGTCTGAGTCAGCAGCACTACTACCGCGTAAAACACTACCGCTATGCGAACATAGTGAACCCCGGGCAAATACTGCCCAATTACAAAACCAAGCGCGGCAACCATGCCCAAAGTGTGCAGCCATCTAACTTCTGCAGGAGAATTTACTATTGCTAAAGTACCAGCAACAAGGGCAACAACAATCATAATAAGCAGAAAATTAATACCAAACTCTTTGCTTTGCGGTGTGTTTTTGGCAAAAGTCCGCCAAAATATCAAATTACGAAACGTGCTGTATGTCGCCGCGACAATAAGCGACAGTTGTGTGTCCATTCCTGTTGCAAACCCCATGGCAACAAACATCGTCATCCAAAAAAAGCTACCCACACCCGTTACAAGAAAATACTTGGATTTGTCTTTGATTTGATACGAAGTAAACTCGAATACAATTGTTATTACACCTAAAATCTGTGCTGCTATGAACCAATTGTTCATTTACCATACTCCTCTGCATAAAATATTTTTAGTCTTGCATATATAGACAGCAGAATTTTAATTTGGTTGCAACAAAAATAAATTAGAAATTGGGTGACAATTAGTGAAAAATTTTGTAAGAAATTCTAAGTGCTAATAGCTGTGAGGATACTCTCTCAAAGAAGAATTCGTCATTTTTTGCGTTGCACCCATGGGGTTTTTGGGAATTATAACAAATTGACAGTGTGACACACGATCTTACAATTTAACAAGCTATTGACGGTGTTGTGCACTTTGTGATATTTTCCTTCAAATATATTTTTGAACATACGGGAAAAGAGAAACAAGCAGGAGGTCATTATCATTAATCGCTCGCTTAAAAAGCAATTAGGATGCATAATGTAGCCTACTGGTACATAATGCAGCCCATTGTATAAAGCACAATTGAAGTCCAATTTGTACAGAGAGGAGTGTAGCACCACGACTATCTGGGGGGTTTGGGGGTCGTCGTTTCGATTGAAGCGACAATAATAACAAAAAAATCAGAGAGGTGAAAAAGTCTATGAAACGTAGAGCAAAGTTTCAAAAGTTTTTTGCTGTAATGCTGGTTGTAGTTATGACCGCAACCTTATTTGCTACACCGGTAGCGGCAGCACCTGTTGACGGTACTTATTATGAGGTAGTAGAACTTCAGCAGCGTACCGAACAGCTGAGCCAGCACATGGAAATGGAAAATATTATGCTTGACGAAGATGCAAATTTTCTTCTTTCCACACAGGGAGCCCCTGTAGGCATGGTGGGCTTCGAAGGCCCATATTGCCTTGAAGGCTATACCAACGAAACCGTTGGCATAACTGTAATCTTCCACACACCATCTGCAGTAGCTTCGCGTCTTATTGCAGAGGCCGTAAACCCACGTGCACGTATGGGCCGCGCCGCAGACCAAGCATTTGTTGGCGAAGCACTTGCCGCACACGATGCTTTCAATAGCCAACTTGCCAGAGTTCCGGCTCCTATGAGTGCCGCCCCTGTTGAAGTTATAGGCTCGCATTACATGTTGTTTAACGGCGTATTTATGAATGTTCCCGCATCTATGGTTGAATCTATTGCAGCCTTGCCGGAAGTTTTTGCCGTAACCCCGTCTTTTGTATATTTTTCTATGGACGAGCTGGCAAACATGAGCGAAGAACAATTGATGTCCAGGGAACGTTTACCTGTGGCATATGACGAAGCGTCTCCTGAAGATGAAGTAGCTTCTTCCTATCCTTATATAGGCTCATCAAGCGTTGATGTAGTACAGGGTATGAGCGCTGGACTTAGTATAGGAACCATTGATATCCCTGTTGGTGCGCTTATACTTTCTAACGCAAGCAATCTTGACTATGTTACTGTTACGCATAGCAGTGCAGTTTGTGCCGATGGCTGGATTAATATTAATATTGATGCAGTTTGTGCCGATGGATACGATTCACCGCTGGGCGAATATTCAGTTGACATGGCAGTAGTATTCTTTGGCATAACCGGGTTTGTTGCGGTAGAGTTCACCGTTTACATTAATGTAGTAGCTCCCCCGGTAACAGGCCCATACGTGCCTCACCCCGAGTTTAACTTGGGCGCAATAGAGCTTTTTGACATCCCATATATACACGAAACAATTGGCGTAACTGGCCGCGGTGTAAGAGTTGGCGTTCTTGATACGGGTATCGACTATCGTCACCCTGTATTTGCACCATATCTTGTACCAACCGACAGATACATGCCGGGCCTTGGCTATTACACCCTTCGCGGCGCTAACTTTACAAATATTACCGGACGCCCAACAGGCCGTGGTACAAGCCCGATGGAAGGTAGCGCAGGTGCGACCCACACCAACCACGGTACACACGTAGCTGGTACCATTATTGCAATGGCACCTGATATCGAGCTGTATGCTTTCAGAGTGCTTGCAAGCGGTGTTGGTACTCAACCTGCTAACTCTGTAATACGTGCACTTGAGTATTCATACTATCTTGGCCTGGACGTAGTTAACCTGTCTTTGGGCAACCGTTGGAACAGCCCATGGCAAGTTACCGCATATGCAATAGGCGTTCTTGATTTGGCTGGTATAGTTTCTACAAACTCGTCAGGTAACGACCTTGCAGGCGGCACCACACGTGTAGCAGGCAGAGGCGGCTGGTTCTCTACAGGCGGCGGAGCCTCGGCTTCCCCACTTGGTATAACCGTTGGCGCAGGCCAAGCAGGCGGGCGTCATCTTGCCGTTTTAGCAAATGCAACCATAAACAGCGATTCTGCCGAAATTAGTCTTATTGGCGCAGCCGGAGGCGGCTGGTCACAAGATGACATGGCCGGTGACTTTGATTATGTATGGTTTAATATTCTTACACTTCCTGCAGGCGGCAGAGCCGGCGCAGGATACGCTGCATTCCTTACCAACGTAAGAAATAGATTCTTTGACGGCGAACAATACCCGCTTGCCGGCAAAGTTGGTGTTATCAGACGCGGCGGCGGCGAGTTTGTTACCATGCGTGACATGGTTGAAGACCTTGGCGGCGTAGCAATAATAGTTGTTAATAACCAAGCGGACAACACACATCTTTCCGGCACAACGCTTAACAACGACGGCTTTGCAATCCCATCATACTCTATTCGTATGAACTGTGGTATTGATCATTTTGGCCCGCATTATTCGATAGATCCTGGAGTGGGAGATCCACTTGCACTGCAAGCAGGTACCGTATATTTTGGCGGTATTGTAGCAGTACCAACTCCTGATCTTTTAGCAAGCTTCTCTTCTGCCGGCCCACTTGGCCCAATTGATAATGCCAGCCACCCGGCAACCATGCAAATAGCTGTTGATATTATCGCCCCAGGCGTAAATATCCTGTCTGCAAACAATGTAAATCACGCTTCACTTGTTGATGAACGTCCTTACGTTATAATGGGCGGCACATCCATGTCGGCCCCTGCTGTTGCAGGTATCGTAGCCTTGATGCTTGAGCAATTCCCGCATGCTAACCCGCTGGAAATCCGTTCTCGCATGATGAGCACCGCTCGTCCTCTTGCCGATTATGACGGCCAGTACAGCGTGCTGGAAGTTGGCGCAGGCTTTATTGACCCAATAAGAGCTCTTACCGAAAATAACTTCCTTACCGTTAACCATGCGGTTCCGTTTGCTCCGAGTGCTTCCAGCTGGGGCGCACCGGACGATGGTGTTTTATCAGGCCTTGAAGGCGGCTGGTCATATCAATACATGTCTTCAGTAAGCTTTGGCCGTGTAGACATGGAATATGGCGTACCTGCCACAACGGCAACAATTCCTGTTTCAATCCGCAACTCTACTGTTGGCAGCAGTTGGGACGTTAGCTACAGCCTTCTTATGCCTACCAGGGAGCTTGCTCCTCCAGACGGCAACTGGTCATTGTGGGGTCCAAGACTAAACCACACTGTAACCGGCGTAACCGTTGAAATTCAACAAGTAACCACCAATTTATTCGCCGTGCATCTAACACATGATGGTTCATTCGAAAACCGCGGCTTTGCACAAGGTTATTTGACATTTACCCAAGGCGATGTAGTAATTACCACACCATTTGGCGCGTACTTTAGTATTCCGCCGCTGCCGGTACCACTTGAGCCAAACCCACAAAGTGTAATCTGGCGTCCGATACTTTCCAACTGGATTACAACACCTTACAACTATGGCGAAGCTGATCCAAGAGGATTTAGTGTTACGCATCCTGGTGCGGCTTGGTTCTTGCCAGGCGATGTTGGTATCATGAGCCGCTCTAACTTCTCTGCACTAGACTTTGGTTTCATAGACCCTAATGATGGCCCTGCAAGGGATGTCAGGTTCTACTGGGCACCTTACGGGTACGGAATTGACGATGCAACACATTATGGCAATGCTAACCTTGCCCCAGGTGCGTTTACAACCTATATAAACGTTGTACGTTCTGTAAAAGGCGGCAGCACCTGGAATGCAGCAGCAGGAGGAACTCTTCTTGGCGTATTTGGGGATGCCACAATCCTTGACGCAGGCGTTTACACTCTGTTTGCTCGCGTAATTCATGGTGCGGGCGAGGATTATGACTTGGTACAATCATTTACCTTTGTGATAGCCGACGAAAGACCAAGTGTCGAGCTTGACTACGATGTATTCTACTTCGATGCAGACGACGATTATGTAACCATAAGCGGTACTGTAACCAGCTTGGCTCATGACCTTGCTTTAGCACATGACCTAGTGTTTAGACCAGCTACAGGTGTTTATGATGCCGTACTTGACTATACACGCACCCAACTAACACTTGGCACCACAGTTATACCTGTAGAAGCAGACGGCGCATTTAGCTTCCAACTGCCTGCAGAAGAAGCAGAACTAGACCTGCGTGTAATTGATGGTGTTGGCGTACAAATAGCCCCTGTTATGTTTGGGACTATCCAATTAGGATGGGACTGGAATGCACCTGCCAGCAACATGGTTTCCTATTACTCTACCTTTAAAGTAGCGGAAGCAGTTGTTGCTCCGTCATTTGGCTGGAATATCTTTAACAACGGCCCAGGCGGCGCGCCATCACGTCCAAACCCAAATCTTGCCGCTGCGGGCACAATCCGCTTGTGGCCACAACTTGACGGTGTAAACACCCCAATATACCTTGCAGCCGCAGATACCATTGTTGCACTTGACCAAGATGGCCAAAATGCCATGGAATTTGTAAGAGTAAACAGAATGTGGGTAGCCGGCGCAGGCTGGGCATACTACTTTAACATGGTAGACGTCAATAAAAACGGTGACTGGGAGTATATCAACCTATCTATCACCGTAAACGGCGAAACTGTGAATGTATTGCTTGTTAACGCGCTGTTTGGAGTAACAGCAGAAGACGTTACAGTAACATTTGTTGTAGAAGCTGGCGCAGTTGGCGTTTATGCAGAAACTACAACTACTGTAGACGTGCCTGCAGGCGAAGAAATTCCTGCCAGTGCAATTCCAAGCACAGATGCACGTGAAGGCTATAATTTCGAGGGTTGGTATCCAAGCAATCCAGCAGAATTTGGCCTTGTAACCGAAGCTGTAACCTTTACTGCAGTATTTACACCGGTAGAAACACAACCGGGAGTAGCGCAAATCGTTAGTGTTACACCAAGCAACGCAATTTTAGAGCGTGGCGAATCTGTTACCATCACAGTTGTAACACAGGATATGCCTAACGGCTCATGGGTTGACTTTGATGTTTCATGGCACTTGGGCCTTACCATTGATGGCGCCACAAGTTCAAGAGTCTATGTTGAAGATAACCTAGCAGTCTTTGTTGTTGAAGCATCCGATGATGCACAACTGGGTACTGGCGGCTTTTCTGTAGTTGCCCGCACATCAGGCGACTGGGGAAGCGTAGTTTTGCTAGACAGTAAACCAGTTACAATTCAAGTAATCTAAATTTCAAACAAAATCAACCGGCTCGGTTTTCGAGCCGGTTGATTTCTATATTTACGAGGAGTGTTGAAAATGTACGAAAAAACAAAGATGAAAATTGCGCCGCTGTTGCTAGCGCTTTTAATGATTTTTGGGCTTGGCAATGGTATAGTCTTTGCAGACAATATTGTGCAATTCGAAGAACATATGAGCCACCATTACAACTCAGTAGATGTTAGCAGTCTAAATGTTATAGGCGAAGAGGATATGTTTTTTGACCCAGTGGCAGAACAGGCAATTAGAAATATGCTGGGCGAAAACGAATTCTCTACACTTACAATGACTTTGGGCGCGCCTGTTGGGCTGGTTGGCTTCGAGCCGGAAGACCTGATGAACCCTAACGAAATTGTAGAAATTGTAGTCCAGTTTGTTACGCCTCCATATGTGGCGTTGCGCCTTATGGAAGAGCATAATATGCCGCATTTCCGCGGTTTTACAGTTGATTCCCATCAACAAGCCGCACTATTAGCTCACGACGCATTCTTTCAGCAACTAGGCAGTATACCAAGCCCGCTTAGCAATGGCGGCATCGAAATTGTAAGCGCACATTACCGCTTGTTTAACGGCATTTATATGAATGTTCCAGCTTGGATGGCAGAACAAATTTCTGCTTTGCCGGAAGTTTTTGCGGTTTATCCGCACCTTACCTACACAACGCAAAACATGCCTTGGGATGAAGACGAGGTTTGCGACAGCTTTATGCGTGAAGCTTTGGAAGTATTTGAGATGTCAAGGATACATGACATGTATGGAATGAACCTTCATGGCCGCGGCGTGAGTGTTGCGGTTTTGGATACCGGTGTAGACTATAATCACCCCGTTTTTATTCCATTTCAAAATGAATATGGGCGTATTAACGGCTGGTGTTTCATACGCAACAACAACAATGTAATGGAGGCCACCTTTGAAGAGTGGCGTGTATCTGGGCAGCCAATGCTAAATGCATCCGGCCGCAGATGGGTTACAATGCATGGCACACATGTTGCCGGTATTATAGCCGCTATGGCACCGGGTATTGAAATGTCTCACTATCGTGTTCTTGGGCCGTATGGCTCTGGCGCGGCAATGTTCACAACATCAGCACTTGAGCGCGTCCATGCAGACATGTACGACATAGTTAATCTTAGTCTTGGCTCATCCCCGGGCAGCCACCCATGGGGGCCAAATGTACAGGCAATTAACCTCATGGTTTTGGATGGTATTATTGCCGTTATAGCCGCCGGCAACAGCCAAAACTTAGGCGACTTCTCTTTGCTGGCACCGGGTGTTGCGCCGCTGGCCATTTCTGTAGGCGCAGGCCACACAGGCGGTTATATATTCCCATGGTACGACGCCGTGTTTGACGACAACGGTACAGGGCTAATGGAACTGCATGCTTGGAACCCTACGTATCACACGTCATTTGAGGACAACCTTGCCGGTATTCTTAGCGGAAGCAACCCGGATGGTTCTTTTAACTATGTATATCTTGGACAAAGCCCGGCCGCCACAGGCGACCTTACCGGATACGTCGCAATTGTTCGCAGGGGTGCAACCACATTTGCGGATATGCGTATTTTTGCCCAAAATAGAAATGCAAGTGCACTGATAATAATTAATAATAATGGTGAAGCAACCCGCGTGGGTACCGCGATTATGGGCGGTACCACGGCTACTACCATTCCTATATTTTTGGCACAGGAATTTGCCGGCACCAATTTTTCAAGTGTGGGCCAAACGGGAACCATTTATTTTGGTGAACGCGGAATAACCGCCATGCCGCACAACGATTCTATCGCTGCGTTCTCGTCTTTGGGCCCAGCCACACAAACATTTCATATAAAGCCGGACATTATTGCCCCGGGGGATGGGGTAATGTCTACCGTTCCGGCATTTTATGCCAACCTTCCGGCAAACCCCACGATACATTCAGTAGTGGATGCAACCGATTTTACACGCGCATACCAATTGGCTGGCGGTACATCCATGGCCGCGCCAGTAGTTGCCGGTATCGCGGCTTTGTTTGTGGAACAAAACAATGATATTACGCCATACGAAGTTAAAGCGCGTATTATGAACAACGCCCGCCCATTGGCGGCAGGCAACAGAAGCGTTTTTGCCATAGGCGCAGGCTTTGTTCAGCCATACGAGGCACTAAACGAGAATACTTTTGCCACTGTACGGCATGGCATAATGCGCGGCACGCAAACAAGCCCAATTATAGAGTATCATAATATGGCATCACTTTCCTACGGCATATTCCGCGAAGGCACAAATTACAGGGATTTAGCCGTAACCATTCACAATTCTGGTGCGGCACCTTGGGCAATCCAAAGCGTCAACCACGTATTTCCTAATCTTAATGCGCCGGTTACTGTTGTTAATTCTGTAATCAACTATGACAATACGCAAACTCTTACCGTCCGTCTGTCTTTTGAAGCAGGGGGATTTGAGCGCGGCTTGCACCAAGGCAATGTAATATTCAGCAACGGGACAACACAGCTGACAATGCCGTTTGCCGCCAACCTTTTAGGCACGCTGGAAATTACGCCAAGGGCAGGCACAGGCATTAGGCGCCCGATTATTACCAACAATGTAGCAACAGGTGTCAATGATATACGGACAAATACAACCGTTTCCAACACATCTTGGATTGTTGCCGGCTTTAACGATACTTGGATGGAAACGCGCCAAGTAAATTTCTTTACCCGTCGTGTAGATGAAGCCACCGGTGAGTCATATGGCAGCCCAATTGTACATGGCTCTGCTAATATACCGGCCAATTCGGATCATCTTCTTACAAACATGCTAACCACCGGGACCACGGCAGTGCTTGCGGGCCGTTTCCAACCGGGACTGCACAGGCTGTATATGCATGTACATGTTGATGGCTCACCATTTGGCGACTACTTTGAAGTTGGAAGATACATTATCACAAACACAAGGCCTACTATAACGCTTGATCAAGATGTGTTCATTTTCGAGCCGGGTACGCCTATAATTCAGCTAACCGGCGAGATAAACAGTTGGGCACATGACTTGGCCATAAAGCACAATATAACCACCAACGCATATGAAGACGCGGACGGAAACCACCCTGTTTTTGGTTATAGTTTTGTTCGCTATCATTTTGGCACAACACCGCCTACCAATGCAAACTTTAACATGAGTCCTAACTTTGGCTCGACACCAAACCCCGACGGTACATTTACCTTTAATGTAGTCACAGGCCCCGCAACTATCAGAAGCCCAATACTTCTTACGGGTCACGCAAGAGAGGCTAATGTTGCACAAAGTACAACACTGCTGGGCCTGGTATTAACTACGGTTGCGGGCACTTTGCGTACTGTAGACACCACGGTATATTTGTCGCCGCCATGGCCGGTTCTTGACAATCTAAGTTGGGACGCAGCCGCCAACGAACTTGTTGTGGCATTTGATGCCTGTACTCAAGTCCAACATTTAATTGCGGCAGACTTTGGGTTCGAATACAGCGTTGGCACAAATGCAGCGCGTTACCCCATAAACCAAACAGGTTTTAGTATCGACACCGCTTTGAATGAACTGCGCTTTGCTTTCGAGCTTATACCTTTGGCAATTACGCCTTTTAGCGCGCAGGATTTAGACATTACGCTATTTGTAACGTATCGCGGTGACGAATACTATATTAATCTTAGCGCACCAGATAACTATATCATTAGAATTAGCCCGGCTACTTTGGATATTATGCAAAACAGCACACAGCAATTTGAAGTAGAGGTGTTTGTTCTTGCCCAACCGGGTATTACGCAGGATGTAAATTGGTCAATTTCCGGCAACACATCTGCCAGTACCCAAGTAAGCGGCACCGGCCTTTTGACCATTGCCGCAGACGAAGAATACGGCCGCGCAATAACCGTACAGGCACAACATGTGACATATGCCGCAATATATGCTACGGCAACTGTTAACGTATTGTTCAGGCCTTCTACCGATGCAACCCTTAGCAGTTTGGTCGTGCATGGGTTTACGCTATCGCCCGCGTTTACTTCCAATGTATTTAGCTACACAACGCAAGTGCCGCATGAAGTAACAAGCGTTGATATTAACTATACTACTACCCATGCCAATACCACTGTTACCCTGGCCGGCAATGCTGACCTTACAGTAGGGAGCAACTCTGTTATCGTTACGGTTGTGGCAGAAGATAGCACAACGACCCTGGTTTACAACATCAATGTTGTGCGCGAAGGCGACGACTATGCGGGGACAGTCCTTCCTCCGCTTGTTGGGGATAACTTTATAGTTTGGGACTCATTCTTTGGCATGCGTGGCAACGTACCGTTTTTCCAACCGTCCAGCCTAAGAGGATTTGGAACCCCGGAACAAACCACACCGGCACAAACACATATTGTGCCAATAGGAGCCGATGAATCCAATACGCAAAATTCTTTGAGTTTCATGGGTACAAATGCACTAAGGTGGGATATCGACTTTAGATATACCATTCCGGCCTCCCATTCTGTTGGCATAGGCGTTGGGCAAGTTGGTAACAGAATACCGCAACTAAATGTTAACGGTGTTTACAGAAACCCAACCAGTATAGGTATGTGGATAAGAACAGAGGGCGCGGATATAGTAGACCTTACACGTATGTTTGTTGGTGTTTCTACTATACCAAACCCAACTGCGGTACAGCAGGGTGCTAACCTTAGGTTCTTTACACAAAACAACCAACTGTTCCCCGGACTAAGGACCATATACGCATATGGCGATTGGGAATTTGTAGAGTTCTTCTTTAGCACAGATACAAACCACTCTTTAGGCAGCTTGCAAACAGCGGCAACATTTACTCCTGCTCAACATGCGGGGCCGCTATACTTTGCCCAAAACACAATGGCTGTCCCATCTCCAAACGTGGCTACTACTTTCTTTGGATTTAATCACGGTTTCCTCTCGCCAAGCTCTGGCAGTAATTTGTACAACCCCAACAGGCCAACCCAGCCTGTAACAATGTTCATCGATGGGCTAACATTCTTCTACAACTACGACAGTGACGGCAATGCGGTATTTGCCAGCACCGGGTTGTATGATAATGTAACACGCCCCGTGATAACAACCGCAGAAGGCAATGATTATATCCAATTTACCTTTGCAGACAGTGGCTTTGGCCTTGACATGGGCAGTTTAAGCATATTGCTTAACGGTGTTGCAATTGATACCAGCCTTGTAACCATAGACAACAATATAGCCACTGTTTACACCGGTTCATTGCCTGCCGGCGACCATGCTTTGAGGGTAGAAATTTCAAACACCATGCGTTTCCGTACCGTGGAAGTTGTCGAGTTTGAAGTTGAAGCTGAAACAGCATTGCCTGTCTTTGCTTGGAACATCTTCAATAACGGCCCGGGCGGCACACAACACCCACGAGCAAACCCAGGCCTTGCCGCCAGCGGCACAATACGCATGTGGGCACAGCTTGACGGCGTTAACGCGCCGGTATACCTTAACGCCGCGGATACCATTGTTGCCACAGACCAAGATGGCGAAAATGCTATGGGATTTGTAAGAGTCAACAGGATGTGGGTAGCCGGCACAGGCTGGGCAAACTACTTTAACCTAGTAGACGTCAATAAAAACGGTGATTGGCAATATATCAACTTGTATATTACTGTGTACGGCGAAACCGTGCATGTACTGCTTGTAAACGCGCTGTTTGAACCACCCGCAGAAGATGTTACGGTAACATTTGTTGTAGAGGCTGGTGCAGTAGGTGTTTATGCCGCAGCTACAACCACTGTAGTTGTGCCGGCAGGCGAAGCAATCCCCGCCGGTGCAATACCAAACACCCAAGCACGTACAGGGTTCTATTTTGCGGGCTGGTATCCAACTGACCCAGCAGGCTTTGTAGTAACCCAAGATATAACCTTTACAGCGAGGTTTACGGAAATTGTCCCGATACTAACGCAAATCGTAAGCGTCACGCCAAACCCTGCAATAGTGGAACAAGGCGGCACGGTGGAAATCGTAGTCACCACCCAGGGAATGCCTGACGGCGCATGGGTAGACTTAAATGTAACATGGCGTCCCGGCCTATCTATTGTAGGCGGCCCAAGGTTCTACATTGTGGATAATCAAGCCATAATAACCGTAGAAGCTGCCGAAAATGCCAGATTGGGTCAAGACGGGTTTTCCGTAGCCGCCCGCATAGCAGGTGACTGGGGAAGTGTGGTATTAGTAGATAGTAAACCAGTTACAATTCAAGTGGTTTAATAAAATTAGCACCGCGCAAGGAGGTTTGTGTTCAAAATGAACACAAACCTCCCCTTTTTTATTACGCACTTTGCCGCGCTTCAATTTACGACAAAAAACTTGCACTCGACTACCAACCACCCGCGAATATGACCTTGCTAACCAACTGATAAAAGTAACCGACCCGCTTGGCAACCAAACCACTATGACTTACACGGCATTGGGCCAAGTGGAAAGCATAACCCGTCACTGCACCCCAATGCCTGTCATTGCGGTCGAGTCGTCTGTCATTGCCCCCGAATCGTCTGTCATTGCGACCGAGTCGTCTGTCATTGCCCCCGAATCGTCTGTCATTGCCCCCGAATCGTCTGTCATTGCCCCCGAATCGTCTGTCATTGCCCCCGAATCGTCTGTCATTGCGGCCTCCGAGCCGCAATCTGCGTCCATCACTTACACCTACTACCCCGGCGGCAAACTAAAGTCCGTTTCTTTACCATTTGGCGAAACCGAAACCTACGAATACGACAAAAACGGCAACATTAAAACCGTAACAGACGCACTGGGCAACAAAACCGCGCTAACCTACGACAGTTTGGACAGGGTAGTTCAAACCACCAACCCACTAGGGCACAGCAAACATTTTGTCTACGACGCGGCGGGCAACATAACGCATATAACCGACGAAAACGGCAATACCACCCAGTACAAATACTCCCCGCTGGGCGATGTAGCGGAAGTAATAGACGCCACAGGCCACAGCACCAAGTACAGCTACGACGCAATGAAACGCCTGACCGAGCTAACCCAATACAACGCACTGGGCGAGCCGCAGATAACAACCTACGAGCGCAATAAAAAAGGGGAAGTTGTGGCTGTGACTTCGCCGCTTGCCACCACCTGTCATTCCGATGCGCAGCGTTGTCATTCCGGGCTTGACCCGGAATCTTGCACTGTTCGTTACACCTACGACAAAGTAGGCCGCGTAACCTCTAAAGTAGACGAGGACAGCCTGGAAACCCTGTACAGCTACAACCTAGCCAACCAGCTATCAACAATAAGCTATGCAGACGGCAAAACCGTAGCATTTGAATACAACGCATTACGTCAGTTAACCCAAATGCGCGACTGGCTTGGCACAACTACAATAGAGCTTGACCAACTTGGCCGCGCAACCAAAGTAACCGACCACAGCGGCAACGAAGTTGGCTACGCATGGAACGCACTGGGCCAACGCGAGAAGCTAATCTATCCAGATGGCAAAGAAGTGCGATACGAATACACGCCATCCGGCAAGTTAAGCACGGTCATTGCGTATGACTTCAGTCCCGTCATTGCGAGCGAACGCGAAGCAATCCACACCACCAGCTACACGTATGATCCACTTGGCAGGATATCGCAGCGCATTTTACCTGACAACACCACCACAAAATACGAATTTAACCAGCTTGGCGCACTAACCAGCCTTACCCACAGCAACGCCGGCAATATCCTTGACCAGTTCAACTACAGCCACGACCCGGCAGGCAACATAACGCATATAGAAAAACACCGCACAGGCATAGACACCGACAATGGTGTATTTAAGTATGCCTACGACCCGCTAAACCGCTTGATAGAAGCAACCAATGGGGCGGGAGGCAGCAAACAATACAGCTATGACCCGCTTGGCAACCGCACTTCCGTCATTGCGACCACCCCTTCCGTCATTGCGAGCGACGCGAAGCAATCCACCATCACCAACCACGTATATAACGCCCGTAACCAGCTAGTCAAAACCACCGAGGGCGATACCGAAACCAACTACACCTACGACTTCCGCGGCAACCTGACCCATGTAACAGAAAACGGGCAGCTGAAACACAGCTACACATTTGACGCAACCAATATGATGGTAGGCGCATTTGCAAGCGACAAGGGCACAGCAGAGTACAGTTACAACGGCTTCCGCAACCGTGTAGCAAAACTGGAACAATACGCGAACACCCCAGTCACTGCAAATCCTTCTTCCGTCATTGCAACTCCTTCCTCCGTCATTGCGAGCCCTTCTTCCGTCATTGCGAGCGCGAGCCAGCGTGGCGGGAAGCAATCCAGCACCTTAAACTATGTACTAGACATTACCCGCCCATATGACAACCTACTAATGACGCAGGGCGGCAGCCAAGACCAAAGCTTCATCTGGGGCAATAGCTTGCTATCCGCAACCGGCGAAGATAACTTCCACTACCTACAAGACCACTTAGGTTCGCCAATTCGTTTGGTAAACGACAACAACCACAGCGATATATTATCCTATGATGAATTTGGTGTGCCTGATACTGTAGCAGGATTTGCACAAGCACAGCCCTTTGGCTTCACCGGCTACCAACTTGACGATATAAGCGGGCTGTATTATGCACAAGCTAGATTTTACAACCCGACAATAGGTAGGTTTGGTGCAGAAGACCCTATTAAAAATAAAATCAACTGGTATGGGTATTGCGGCGGCAATCCTATTACATTTATTGACCCAAGCGGGCTTGCAGAAATTCTTCCATGTGTATGTGAAACACCGGGTTGCCCATTTGGTTGTCGTTTTTAGCTCTCTTATTTCTTTTTCTAGACACTTCAAGATATTTTAAACTCTCCAAGATGTTTGATGACAATAATTTTGCACTCTGGTGTAAGGCAGTAGGAAATATGATTGTAATAATTATTTTTTATATGTTTGTTCCGATTACTTTATTTTCATTTGTTGCATCATTAGCCTTACCTGTTTTGGAAGAAACTCTTTTTCGCTACTTTGTTACGGTCATATGGATTCTAGTGTTTTACCTATCAGGCGTATTTGCAACATATCGTTATTCTATTTGGAGAAATAAAAATCTATCACATGTGTCAAAGCCAAAAAGCTTATATCAGAAGTTGCAAGCATTTAGAGGAAATAAGGGACTTGGGGCTGAATATCCCGATGGCACTAATCAATGTGCATCAGAAAAGTCTATTGACGAAAATAGCACCACTGTCCCACGGAAACGAGTTTTGTTAGTAGTTGCGCTTATCCTTGCAACCCTAATATTTGCCGTTATAACATTTTTGGGATTACTTCATTTTATGCGAAACCACCCATCACATCAGGCCGCAATTAACTTTATAGAAGCAAATCCACGAATTGTAGAATTAATTGGGGATGTTGAGAGTGTTGGCTTCCTTGAAAATAGCAGCTTACAAACATATCCCGGAGGCTATGGACAAGCAGAATTTTTCTTTCGAGTGTATGGAATCAATAATTCAGTCCATGTTCAGGTACAGCTTATAAGAGAGCCATCGCGCGGTTGGATAGTGGTCGGTTTTGATTATAGGGAATAGGTGCTCCTACAACCGAGCCAAAGAGGAGCATGTGCATGAAGAGTTCTTGTAGCTACGCCTGTTACTGTCTTTGCGGGCAGCAAATGACATAATAACCAGCTTGGCGCACTAACTAGCCTGACCCACAGCAACGCCGGCAATATCTTTGACCAGTTCAACTACAGCCACGACCCTGCAGGAAACATAACACAGATAGAAAAACACCGCACAGGCATAGACACCGACAACGGTGTGTTTAAGTATGCCTACGACCCGCTAAACCGCTTGATAGAAGCAACCAATGGCGCGGGCGACAGCAAACAATATAACTACGACCCACTTGGCAACCGTACATCTGTCATGTCCGTCATTGCGACCGCGAGCCAGCGTGGCGGGAAGCAATCCACCTCCTTACACTACGTACTGGACATTACCCGCCCATACGATAATCTACTCATGACGCAGGGCGACAGCCAAAACCAAAGCTTCATCTGGGGCAATAGCTTGCTATCCGCAACCGGCGAAGATAATTTCCACTACCTACAAGACCACTTAGGTTCGCCAATTCGCTTCGTAAACAACAACCACAGCGATACATTATCCTATGACGAGTTTGGCGTACCTGAAATCATAACTAATACAACACAAACACAGCCATTCGGCTTTACCGGCTACCAACACGACAATATAAGCGGGCTGTATTATGCATAAGCAAGATTCTACAACCCGGCAATAGGCCGCTTTGGTGCAGAAGACCCCATTAAAAATAAAATCAACTGGTATGGATACTGCGGCGGCAATCCTATTACATTTATTGACCCAAGCGGGCTTGCTGAAATTCTTCCATGTGTATGTGAAACACCGGGTTGCCCTGGGGGCAATGCGTGCAATATAAATTTAGGCATTCAGAGTCCTCCTCCAACGATTGCACCAACATCTGCGCCAAATATTGTTGAGATTGCAAATATGCTTTCATGCATGTGTGAAACTCCTGGATGTCCTGGCGGTAGTGCGTGTAATGAAAATTTGAGGATTCAGAGTTTATCGCGTCCGCATGTGCCAGAAGTGCAGAATGTTACACCCGCCTCTGGCGGAAGCTTTTATGGAACTGCGGCAGCTGGCGGCTTTAATATCCAGCCTATTAATATCGCGACTACAGCAGGCCCTGCAATTACAGCAACATTAACAACGCCAAGTGAAAATCGTCAAACATTGCGTGACCGGTCTAGAGAGTTAGCAATTTCAATAGGAATTGCTGACTTCAATCAACAAAACGCAGCCGCAGAAACGCAGCTGGCAATATATCAATCTATTTGGGATGCTATAAGTATCAATGTAGATTTGGGAGGCGGGATATGGGCATCAGGCACTTTCAAAGGAATATATGTAGGTGGTGGCATTAAAGTAGATCGTGAATTTAACATTATGGGGGAAGGCAGGGATAATGATTGGCAGGCGACAGCGGGACTAAAAGTAGTCCCTGTGAATGGTCTGCCGGGACTAGGTCGACTATGGATTTTTGATAATGATGCTATTGCATGGGTACAAACAGACAAGATATATACTCGTGGTCCAGGCGGAACATTTATTAACGAAGAATTCGTGCTATCAAAAGGCTGGGCAGTCTATTTTGGCGTTGGCGGGGGAATAGAGATAGCATTATCAACACTTTCGTTTACGGAGAGGGTGAGGATACTTACGCAAGCGGCTGCCATTAATCATCTTGAATTGCGTGATTTTATTCGTTCAGAAAGGTGTCCAGACTAATAAATTTTCACATCAATAACTGTATATTGGCTCATTTGAGCGTGCGATGTAAGCTTCAATGGTTCAACATAAAATATCTATTAGGAGCAGTGAGAGAATTTATGTTTAGGATAAATCAAAGTGTAAGAAGCAGAGTAATATTGATTGTTAGCAGTTTTTTACTTTTGCTCATAATCTCTGCATGTAGCAATGCTATTACAAATGCCCCCATACACCCCGAAATTCCGCGGGGTGTATGGCATAACCACATATATGTAAACGAATTTATGGGGTTCCAATTTGAACTACCCCCAACGTGGCGCAAATTTACAGATGAAGAAAGGGCTTTGCAAATTGCCTTTACTCCCGCACATTTAGATGCCGCATGGAGTAGCTCACCATATGTTGGGGATATCCATTTTCAAATGCAGGATATGCGAGTGCAAGAGTTTTTTACAGGCAATGACGTAAGCATCTTTATCCAAGAGTTGCAACCCGGCACAGAAGGACTCTTTAGTGAACGCGAATATTTACAGCTTATGATGTACAATGCCCTTGACATGGAATGGGGGTACAGCAATTTTCAGATTGGAGATTCTTCAAAACAGTTAGGGGACATCAATTGGTACTATATGACATTTGAGCGTGGAAGTATAACTCAAGCATATATTATCAATATGCAAGACGAATTTATTCATACGATTTTAATATCAATACACGAAGGTGATGTGCAAAACATCAAGGATATCTGGAGTAATTTTTCGGAAATAGAGCCGAGGTTTAAGGGTGAAGATGGAGTAATTCCTACAATGGATAATAACCCGTACACCGCAACCCGTGGCACTTGGGAGGGTAATGTATACACTAATTCGTGTCTTAATCTAAAAATGACGGTTCCAGAGCACTTTAGTTTCAGTAGTGATGAAGAGCTTGCGCGTTTTATGATGATATCTGCGGATTTTATGACAGGCGATACGATAGATAGTAATTTACTACTTGCGACATTTAGAGAAGGGAGCACGGTACTCATAATGAGCGCATATGGGCTGCGCAGGCATATCTACCCATCCGTAGATTTGTATGTGAGAGCCGTGCCAAGGGGTATGAGATGTTTTTCTGTTATGGAATATCTTGAAGTTCAACTTACAGGAGAAGGGCCACACTGGGGTGCATTGGGGTTTGGCACACAAATCTCCATAGAATCCGATACCGTTGAAATAGCCGGGCATCAATGGCACTTTGGCAGTGCCAAAGTACCTACACCAGATTTCGAGTTTACAGTACACGCTTTTATTACTATCGCAAATAATCATATATGGCGAATGCGGATTCGTACACACGATGACGATGATTTGTATGAAATACTGTCGATGTTTTCGAAATCTAGCTAAGCAGAAATTATCAAATGTAGGAGGCGTTATGGCGGAAAGAAGACATAACCATCCCGCATGTCGAGGGGACATGTCGAGGGGATGTCGAGGGGAGGATGTCGAGGGGACAGGATGTCGAGGGGACAGGTACGTTGACACCTTCCATTCATTGGTAGGTTGGTATTCAAAATGAATACCAACCTACACCAACCACACCCAAGCATCACAAACACCGCACAATATCAGCCTTCCGGTGCGTAAGCTTCCCAGCAGCACCGCCAACCCCCGTTAAACGCTATGCTATTGACCCGTAGTTTTGCTGGTGCTCATTTTGACCACCAGCAAAACTTCTTGAAATCATGTTGCCAACCATGCATAATTTGCATATAATATAGCTACAATAAAAAACGGTTGGGTGCTACTAACACCCAACCCGTCGCTATAGCCGCAAGGCGAAACGACTGACCCGTTTGTCTAAAAACGAGAATAGCCGTCCCACTACTTTACGAGAGCAGGGGCGGCTACTTTTTTTTACGATTTATGACGTCAATAATGAAAACAATCAAGGATATGAGCGCAACAACAAAAGTCATTGACGCAAATACGACCAAGAGTATCTCCACCATAGGGCATCATCCTGGTTGCATGGGCGAGCAGTAAATGCGCAGCATTTACGACCAGCCACC
>Ga0131853_10001062_pt1 | contig 49903 bp, 40 predicted proteins | sample TergutLab28metaG_FD_92764 | JGI IMG/M metagenome (GOLD analysis project Ga0131853, IMG submission 92764) | Labiotermes labralis P1 segment gut microbial communities from Petit-Saut dam, French Guiana - Lab288 P1 (version 2) (version 2) | ecosystem: Host-associated > Arthropoda: Insects >...
CTGGCCATTATCTCCGTAACCGTTCAACTTTGGACATAGGTGTTTTGGGTTATATCGGTATACTTTAACATAAGGAACACCCTCCCGAAGTCTGGCACATTCCTCCTGGGACACCTGTATATACCCATATAAAAAAACCCTGAGTTCTATCTTTATATTTTCAAGTACAATATACATTTGGTCCTCTATTCGTTCTTAGTCCGTGGTCCGTTTGACAGGGATAATATTCATACTTGGTTATTTTCGAAGTTTATTCTTTTCGACTGACGGATGCGGTCCCTTATTGCGTCATCCCGAGCTACCTGCCCCACCCTAATTCACTGAGAAAACAATGTTCACTGGCTTGAGAACGCAATTCGAAAGATCGGGTAAAGTTGTGCCCTGTATACGCCATGAAGACAGAGACACAGTACTACTCATTCTCACCTGAACTTCTTACACAAGAGAAAAATCTCTTGCCCCTGACAGGAATCGAACCCCGGATCGTCCAGTCGTAGAATACGCCATTGGTACTCCCTGAGAAGTTACCAACAGAAAGAGAGAGAAATGTGGAAAAGTCTGAGGAATTTTTTGTGTCAGTCATAACCTCTGTGATTATTGGCGCCAATTCGCGCCGAAGAACTATGCCTGTTGTCGCCAAACTTGAATCAGCCAGCAAGGAGATTTGCCTTCCCGGGTGCAAGCACTAAACCAGGGGTGCATGAAGCCCGCAAGCTGCGTCGCCGTGGTAACTACACTTTCCACAGCGGCGCGTAGTATAAGTGGATCCTTAAGATTGAACTTGCTCCACGCCACCCTTCTCTCGCCTAGAATTTTGAGGTAGGTCCTACATTGACCAGACGAACGTAAGTTATAAAATACAAATCTCGCAAGACCTGGCCGTTTTACTGAACCTGGATTCCAAGGTTCTCCATAGGAAGTAAGTGTGGTTTCGAATCCCTCCCAGTGTTTGACCGCATTTTTGTATCGCACTAAGTTCACAGCTAGTTGTCACGCCGCTGTCCTAAAGTGGAAAACTTTAATAGCAAGGACGCAGTAGATCGGTTTGGGCAGGAGCGCCATTAAAACACACACACAATTTTATCCGTTTAAAACGACTAAGCACTGAAACCCATTCCCCGGCTATTAGAGGTACTGTAACTTGTAGTCTAATTTCCACAGCACACAGCGGTCTGATGGAAGCTGGGTACGCTGACTGTCGATGCAAATTCGAAACAGCGTCACTCGCAACTCAGGCTTTAGGTGTGGACAGTGCGACAGAGCCAGCTGCTACGTTCCTCTCCCTCCTTTGTAGACTACGGGAGGCATTCAACAGGTTGTTCGAGAGTTTACAAGGTGTACCGATTGTCGAGACACGATAACAACAGACAGGCAGTATAATAATAAAGTGGAGACTGTCCACAGGACAAAGGCAAATACACCTTCTACTTAACACAACAAAACAGTAGGGGTCTGTTTTATACCTGCATAAGGCTACAGTGTTTCTCACCGCAAGCTGACGGCAGCAGCCATATTTATTAATCACTCACGTCAGATCAAGGTAATGTTAAACAGCTGAACGGCGTTCGACTGCCGTTAGGAACAGTAATTTTATGCCATCGGCCATCTCTTCCAAACGGCTATGGAACCTATCCAGCCTCCTGCCGAAGTGATAACAGAGCTTTCGTTCCCCAACGTAAAGCGATCGGAGCGTGAATCTCACCATTCACTTACTAGTTCCGAGCTTCACCTTCACGTCCTTATATGAAAGGGAAAGACAGAATGAGCTATACATTTAACGTGATACGTTACATTTGAAGTGAAGGACATAACGATAAACTCTTGCCCCTGTCGGGGATTGAACGATTCTTCGGTGGTCCAGCCGCTTAGCCTAGTCATTATACTGACTACGCTATCAGAAATAAAATTATGACAGTGAGGGACACCAGCTATTTCCCCTCGCTACCTGATAATGAATTTTGTCACAGAAAATATTTCATGACGTGACGTGCATTTCTGGCCAGAAGACAGGACTGAACCGCACATGCCATCCTGCAGAAGTATGCGCTTGGTGCCAAAGATCAAACGTCTCCTCTGTCCGTAGGTGTTTGGAATTCCAAATTATCGGTACAGAACAGACCACGTTACTTCTTTCTTACTGCCTTTTTTTATTTGTACCTCACTGTAAATTGAACGCGAGTTTAAGGCGTTTGTGTATTCACGTGTATCAGGGACATCATTTGCTTTCGAACCAGCTTACCTCCTCCAGTTCGCACGCCGATCAGTTCCCGGGACTGTGATCCAATGTTCAGGGCAAGGGCACTACAGAGTACCTTCATAACCTCAGTGACTGCAAGTAACGAAGTTGTCCTGCAAGGGACTTTTCAGGAGGCATGGAAAAATCGACTTGACATTCCGGCAACTTCGTCACCGAGAAAAGATTCCTGTTTTCCAGCAACAGAACAATGGGAGGGTAACAGAACTTGGAAGAGGTGGTGGCAAAGAGATATCCAGCCCTGCCCAGAACAGAAACTGGAGACATTTATTCCAATGAGCTACTGTGGCTCAAGTTTTAGGGTTTAATGTATACGGTAACGCATAACATCAAGGAAAATGAAATCGACGCGGTATCGACATTCATGCAACTGCTGATAAATGTGTGTATATGAAATCTCAGTCGGAAAACCTGATGAGGAAAGGCCTAGATGGAAAGATAATATTAAAAATGTCTGGGTGTCTCCAGCCTGAGAATGACATCTGCGCGATGAATACTCCATGTTATTGACACCTTTGAGAACCTGGTCATAGAAAAAGGAACAAGATACAGGATCCAACAGAACAGCTCAATTATGCCACCAACCATGCTACATTCGTTAGACATTAACTGCTTACTTTACTCTTATCGGAGCTCTTCAGATAAAGCTACAACTGCCGATGCATGTACTATCTGATAGTAACATTCTTTACTGGAAGTGGGGTATGATTCCATTGTATCTGCTATGGATTATTATCCAGTCTATCAGCTTGCAAAATCTAACTTTGAGAGACGTATGGAAGCTACATGAAACAATCAGAGCAGCAGGGTTCGATTTCTGTCAATAGCGTGTACGAACTTTCATGACCGCCAGCATCTTTCGCAATATTTCGCAACCTTGCACATCTCCTACCCAGTGAGAACGAAAGCGCTTTTCCACGACGAAACGGTAGCAGGAGCGTGTACCCGGCATTCCATCTTCAACCTGGCGCACAAGTATACGTGCATATTTACTTCTACGTCCCCAGGACCGGTCTGGACGCGTGAAAAAATCTCGTCCCCACCGGGATTCCCTCCCCGGGCCGTCCATCCTTTAGCGAGTCGCTATAGCCTACACATGAATACATTTTTACGGAGCAGAAAACATCACTGCAACAAATACCAAGTAAGTAAATAATTAAGTGAATAAATAAGTAAATAAAGAAGTAAGTAAGTAGTAGTAGTAGTAGTAGTAGTAGTAGTAGTAGCAGCAGCAGCACAATCAGAAGAAGAAAAAACTGCAGTATAAAACGGTGAAATGAAGCTTAGTTACCAACAAAAAGACGAGTCGAGACGAGACGCAATGTATTTTCCCACGAAAAGCAAAACCCCGTCGGCTGAATAAGGGTCGGGTAACAGCACAGAGGCCATCTCCCTTTACACGATCCTTATCGCAACAACTGAGCGCTGGTTTAAGCCTCAGCATACTAACTGCTTGAACAACCTAATTACATCACACGCAGAACAGCAGTCTCAGTGGGGCCCCTGTACCTCAGTACAATAAAAAGCACCATTTTAAGGTATCCGCGATATCTGCATTAATTGTTCTGTGTGGCTCCACATAAGCCACTACCGTAAAAAGAGGCACTAACGTTCTCATGCTCGAGAAATGAATGCCATCTTTGGGTTCGAGTTCCGAAGTTACCACTTAACACAGCGTAAGGTCCGGCGTAACTTCAGATCTCTAGGAACCTTCTAACTTCAGGACCTTATTTCTAAGATCATTCACAGTCAGAAATGTCATTCATTCATACATACATACCCGTATGAGTGAATTAATGATTGGGGGGAAAAACAATTACAAGAAACCGTACGCAGTACTCTCTTGCTTGGGTGTTTTTACCTTTTGTACATGTTGTATTCTAATTTGTCTCGAGTGTATTGTTGCTAGTTTTGTCTTGTGTGTAATTGTTGTTGGTTGGCCGTGTGTATTGTTGTCATCTTATGTGTATTTGTTGTATTATGTGTGCATTGCTGTTTTTTACTTTCGATGCCGGACAGCTGGCTAGAAGTCAGTATTCGGAAGGTCCTGCGACCGGCCACCTCGACACAGGTTTTTCTTGGTTTCCCTGTGTCTAAAAGCAAATGCTGAGATGGCTCCCAAGATTCCAAGTTGCCACTACATGCTTCTCATGTAGCTCTCCCGACTTAAATTTAGTAGTAACCAATTTCATATTTTGTATACATGTAAAATAACCACTGCCACCGGGTGATAACCCAATTGCAGTTAATAAATATTATTATTATTATTACAAACGAGGAGGCCGGAATGTCACGGGTTACGGATTTACATTATTGCCTTAATGTTGACACGAGAAGAATAAAGAAACAGCTACTTACATAAAAGCGCTGTTGTTAAATTTACAATAAATGTTGAAAATGGCCACACTCACACTCGATGAATGACGTGTGTGGATCGAGCCTGTAGCTTACGTCAGTTCATTCGAATTTTCCTCTACAGTTGCAGTGTCCAAAATACGACGCAAAAATGAAACTTGTGTTTCCAAATTTTTGCCACTTCACTATAGTTTTCATGTGGTCCACAGTTTGAAATCTAGATGACTGAGGTCTGGAGACATGGGAGCCGAATACTATGAACCACCACGACCAATCCACTGACCAGGGAATCAATGATCGAAATACACTTTCATTTCGCGACCAAAACGGGGTGGCGCTCCGTCGTGTTGCAAGTACAGAAGCAACGAGATGCACTGATCCATCGCATTATGCATTAACAATTCGTGTACAAGACAATTTCAATGAAATGATACTAGTTATACGCTCGATTCACGGACGTGCCAAGATGTATACTGTGGCTAAGGGTGGTGATCTTGAACTTCTGCTGCAAATTTGACAATCAAAGCTTTATGTAAATATTGTATCTCCTTCTAGAATTCAGAAGCGGTGCTACGTGACATAGCTACATGATTGGAAATTACCTCAGGAGCAAGGGACTTAAGTACTTGACCGCAACGTTCGGCACAAATTACAATAGTAAATACACACAATGAACTGAGGGGCCCGTCGAAATTTGTCTATTTTGTTAGTACAACACTTTAGCTTACACGTTGTCTGATAAATTTAAAAAAGTAATACACTCTTGTATTTTTTAACAACATCTAAATGTCAATGGAGGACGGACTGAACTTTTGACAGACTCGTAAGTTTGTCTAACTATGTACTCAAGGATACTAGTGCGTAGTGTAAACACTGTTAATAGATTAGTTCATTCTGGGGGGACTTAACGTGAACGACCCGTACTGGAGGCTTCAGTAGCGAACTCAGCAAGCCGACCCACCAGAAGTTCCATTTGACGACATACTGTACACATGCACATGGAATCGACACTGTTCATCAAACAGCTCTTCTGCAGTTCATACTAATTTTATCTTCTTTAGGTTCCAAGTTCCGGCACTGACCTTTCATATGTGCACAAGCCTTCACTAATACGTAATCACTGAAGAGGAGAGACGGGGAAGATTCTCTGATGAAATCAAACCTCCAAGGAAGCAGAAATTTTTTGAAAGTTACTTAAGATATTGTCGAGTTTAACAGGTCAGCAGGCAGCGCTTCGATAGGTCTCAGTTTTTCGTGGATTTCCGGGGCCATATGACTAAATGCTGAGATACTACATTAAAGTAGCCTACGACCTTAACTTTGCACATCCTTCCCAACTCATTCGAAATCGCCGCGTCATTCAGCGCTACAGGCAATATTCTGTTTGGTTACTCATAGGACAAGTATTTTCTTATTATCATACGTATCATGCATCATGTTCCCATCACCATTTATTAACCATCACTAATGCACCACATTATATACAGTATATTAAATTACGTATTAGTTACTGTCCCAAGTAGACACCATCTTCAGGGTGCCCCGTTAACTGTAACGACTTGGTGTTGTGAAAAAAAAAAATACTGTTAAACGGGGCTCCCTGAAGATGGTGTCAGTAGACACCGAAACGCGTTGCAGCAGTAACTAATATGTGGTTTAATGTATGTAGTGTGATGCTTAACAATTGGTTAATAAATTGTGACAGGACCAGTATTTGTTTCCAGGCTAGCGTAAAGAATTTGTCTTCGCTACCAAGCCCACGCTGGTTTCGGACAGGCCCACACAATTCACTTAATTGGCCCAGGGACTCTTGCTGTCAGTTGAAATAGGCCAGCGAGTGACGCTAACCTCACATCCATGCAACAGGAGGTTAAGAACGCATGAACGTATAAGTACACTACTTTGACTCCCACGTACGTCCTTATGGCTGTGCTTAATTAATCCCAGCGACAACTTCGGTTCAAGAGCCGGCAGTCGACCTCCTGAAGTAGGTGTGTTATTTCTCTGGAGGTTAGGGGTGCTAAGCAGAACAGACAACGGAATACAGCCATTCTTTATTGGACAATTACGTATCGGTTGCCACTTCCTTTCGGCTCGTTTGCCTTATTAACATACCCCACTCGACTGATCGACCACAAGCGGTGCGAAGTGACGGACTATAGCTGTCAGATAACACACAGACCCTACAGAAGCTATTCTCAAACATGATGATACATAACAAGACACAAGGATTAAACAGACATAGCTGACTCCGTTCGACTCTTTATAGGCTTTCCACCAGTCACAGGTGTGTTGTTACTTTGAACCGTACTGTTGGACACGCTGTAGGACTGAAGAGCAAGCATGCAATTCGAGGGTTCCCTCGCCCAGACAATTTGCCGCTACAGCAAATCACTTTGATACATTTATGCGAGATGTCCCTGAATAAACAGATCTCATTTAATTAAGGCATGGTTAAGCACCATGCAAGCTGCCGCGACTCCCAGTTCGTAATTCCTGTAGGGAAGAATCAGTGTTTTCACACCTAGTTTTCAGGAATGCGAACATAAATACGGGTCTAAATATGTACGTGAAAGAAGTATGAGGTCGTGGAGATAAAGCTCCACATATTCTCAGAGTACAACAGCCAGATGCGACTTTTCTCAAATTTATTTATTTCTGTACGACGCTCTACATGTTTCAGACGGGGTTTCCGTCCATCATCAGGAGCTCAAAACTGCACATACAGCGTCAGGCAATTGTCAGATCATTACTGCTACCTGCTGCTAGCTTGACGTTGTATGTGCAGTTTTGAGCTCCTGATGACCGACGGAAAACCCGTCTGAAATATGCAGAGCGTCGTACAGAAACAAATAAATCTGAGAAAAGTCGCATCTCGTTGGTTGTACTCTGAGAATATATTAGCAATGCACGGACCTATGAATGTTAAACTCCACATATTCTTAATCTCAGCCGAAAACAGAAGTGGATGGTCGATTCACGCCCCGATCACTTTAGCTTCGAAATCCAATAGGACCAAGAGAAAATCTGGACAACCTCTGGCGAAGAAACCAATTCATGCCCCTACCAAGTATAAAATCCCGGTCGTCCCCAATCACCCAGCGACACTTACGTAACTGAAACACGCCGACTCATAAATCCGTTAAAATCATTTACAGAATGACGCTATAAGAACTTAAGATGTACGTAACTGCTTTCATTAATGTTAACGACGTGCAGCGCCGAAGGAACGAAAAGATTTCATCATCCGTAAATGCATGTCAGTCAAGCAGCAACATGCAGGCTTCAAAACAGCGAGCGTCTCTTGATTATTCTGAATTAAAAAAAAAAATTCTTAACTTACATCACAAATGCGAAGAAATTCATCAGACACGTGTTTTTATGAATACTATCACTGTAAGTAAAACAAATTACATTAATATTTCACCCATTTGTCCACTACGATAGAAAGGCAAAAACTGAAACATACCACTGTCTTCTAACTGGGCACAGAGAACTAACTATGCTTTAAACCCGTGCTTCTGAATCAATTTTTATCACACGGAACCTTAAAATGGCTACTGAACTTACTCAGGAATCCTGACCTGTCCACAATAAACAGAATATAAAATTAAATACCAGCATATCTTTATTTTTTATGTACGTTATGTGTAAAAAATCAACGGCTAAACTCAAACTGATCGAAAACCTGATCGTTTCGCCGGACACACCGACTCTATGGCAAGCTCAGCTGAATAACCTGACCAAAGTCAATCAGGAAGCTTCTGGACTGAAGAAGTGATTGTCTGCATGATATCAAGGAAGGAATGATTACAGTCGAACGTCGCCACATGCATTTTAATTCCCACATACAAATTTAGGACCGCCAATAAGACTCTTCCGCCATTACGCATTTCCGTTTATCGGAATCTAGTTTGCGAAACGCTGCTTGAAAGTATGATTCGTGACGCGAATATGTGGGGTATCTGCCTGGGTATGAAGTTGATATTAATCACATCAAAATTAAAACTACCTAAATAATCCAAACTTTTAATGAATAAAATATTTATTCAATCAAGTCTTCTGGGATTTTTGACGTGTCGACACTCCAAAACATCCCAAACGATGAGACATTCAGTACCATTGCTGTGAGAACCACGAATTTCGAATAAAATGGTGTCCTGCTAACAAAATCGTATATTCCACCAAAAGCACAGACCACTGTTTTCTGTGTACTAGCCAAAGTCACAGGCGGGAACCAAGAAAGTGAAAAACAGGAAACCAAACCGTTTTTCAGGTAAACGTAGTTCATTCGATTCTTGTAGGAAAGAATGCAGGCAGTTATACTGGCGCCAATGACCATTCACCGTAACATTTAAGCATAACCCCCCCCCCCCAAAAAAAAAAAAACTTTCTAATTTAATTATGCATACAGTACGCGGAATTTTCTTCCCCTTTGACACAAAAATTACTTCTGTTTAACATTTTTATAGATAACAGTACGGACTGCCATCATTTTCTGGCTCTAACGCAACATTTTGGCGGCCTCATATTTAAAGATGATCCCAAGGTGGGTACAGATATGACACAGCGACTGATAACACAGGCCATGATATTGTGTCTGGAAGGGAACAAAGAAGCTCTTCCCATTACAGAATAAATGTCTCACCTGTGGCGGGGATTGTGTGGAAATGCAGAGGAACGGCAGTACCACTAAAATGAACTGTTCTTATTAGATGTCAAGATAAATAACCCAAAATGTGTGAATTATAAACTTATTTTGTGACAAACCCTGGCATTAAGTCGATCATGTATAAGTTCTATTCGCTGTAATTAATTTTATGAGTCATTTTACTAAACGGTCCAAATTAACCTTGACGTTACTTAAGTTACGCCAGCATTAGCATGTGTATTATGAAGTTTAATTCGTTTCAACTCGTTTCAAGGCCTCAAATAAGGTCTCAATATGTGCATGAACACACCTTAATCACCATTAATTTCATAAGGGAGTGTAGGCTAATGAATAAACGTTACATAACATTCGTAAGATCCCCTATACGTTACGCATTACAGAATATCATACAATACTGTACAGTATAAATGGTGCAGTGTTTGAACTGAACTTATTTATTTGGAGAGAATAATTTACCTAACTTCGGCCTACTCTGACATTATGTGTACGCCACCGAAAGCCCCGTGTAACTAGTTACAGTTACAGGCACCACTCTGTAATTTGGCTCTAAATCGTTCCACTTACAGTTAAATGCAAAACGTCAAGTGAAAATCAAACGTGGCTTTCAATCGTCACTACAAAAGTGATTCCTTAGTTCACCTTGTTCATCGATATGTATGAAATGTTATGGAAGCTTTTATCCAAAATCTAGCAACCCGAAAATAAAAATCCTGTCAAAGAAACTGTATCTGGTATCGAATGTGACCAAAATCAGTTTTCATGTGCTTTATAGGTGCCTGATTTTTGTATTACTTGGCCGAAATCATGGTAAATTAAAGCACATTTACCACACTACACCCATTTGTCTGATTCCCCAGCAGGTGAAAGCCCGGGTCACTTTACACTATTGTTTATATGTGGCCTAACACTCTTGTATATATGACGAAATTAAAGAAAGAAAGAGAAAAATTTTAGAGTACAGTAGAGTAGACCAAGCGTATTATGGAACCTCTGTGGTAAAAGGCATATTTGATTCAACAGGATTTCTAAAACATTGAGCTGAGATATCCAAATTAGGTTCAGCCTAAAAGAGAGGGAGACCTTAAGTCTGTTCGTAAGATGATTTGTTCGTTAAGTCCAAATTACCCACGCCGATAACAAACATGTTGTAAAAATAAAAAAAGAAAGGATACTTAATACACATACAGTACAGAAGGCCTGTATCTTACAGTACACCACAGAACAGTACAATGCAGCAGGGGTGCACACAGCTTGGGTGTCAGGTCGTCCGGGCGGTTCAAATTTGTACGGTGACACACAATATTTCTGGGTCCTCAGTATGGAACTTGTTTCATGTCACCCTCCTGATACCTTGAATTTTGAGATTTCTTCTAGATTTTTGGAAAATTTGTGCACCCCTGCAATGTACTGCAGTATATCTCACCGCATTCTATTACTATGGCTTTAGGGCACGGGCAATGCCATTGGAAATTGCATAACCTCCTGTAGAATAGGCAGGTGAACATGCAGGCAGGTTTGATTGTATCTCTCAAGAGTTCGTTAAGTCGAATGCCCGTAAGCAGATAGTCGCCTTTATTATGTACTACGGCCAGTGTCCTCCCTTTAAACTGCGTGTGAGACTGAAATTGTGTAATCTGAGCTACGTGTGGGATTTCAATATTTTCGAGGTGCAAAACACACACTGCCGACATCACAGCTTAGTTAATTTTAGCAGCGCTCCCTAAAAATTTATAACTCTTAAGTGCGTTTCTCCCCGCTTCGATTAAATAAGGTTCGCACTATTTAAACAACACCGTTGGCACAAGGAGCCCTGTCCTAAAACGATACCTGATTGCATGTCTTGAGTCGAGCATCCTAAAATATTTTCTTCACTCCAGGCAAATTTCAGATTGATGCAACTTTGAACCTTCGCTGCTCTGTCCGCGTCTTTGACGCAGGTCCACCTGAATCAGTCTTTTACAAAAACACGTGCTAGCCGCAAAACCGACTGTGGGGTCAAAATGGGGTGTGTGTGTGTGTAACACGCGTCGCGGCTGGATGTCCTGAACTGTCTAGATTGGTTTGGGAATCTCACACCGCTGTCAGATACCCAAGATACTGACTCCAAACATTAGCTCCCCTATCAAACTACCTCAAAGAGTTTCAATAAAACTCAGAATAAATACAGTACAACTGCCTCGAAACAACAGATTTTCGAAATTAATTAGTGCAATTTGAGAGATATGCCCAAGAACGGTGTATCGTGGTACATGGAAATGTGCCCAATCGGACATAACAAACGGAAACCGCAGTATGCTGTCCTAATAGGCATAAAACATGGATGATAATACACTTGTAGATTGTCATTTGTTTACAGGCCACCGCAAATGAACATTTCTGTATATTGCACAACTGTAATTATACCATTTACCATCTCGTAAAGTAGAGCGTCAAAATCTCTCCCATCCAGAACACGTCGCATATCCTTCGTGTAACAGACTCAAATTGGAATTGCCCTCCAACTTCATTCGTAATACACTCTGTTACAAAAACATTTTAAAAGTATAAATATACACGCCAATTCTTGGTACTCACCTCGCCAATTTGTGTATTAAAAGTAAGCAAACCTTGTTCTCACTTTTGCTGTTTCTATTCCACGAAAATGCACAACTTTCAGTACTATTATCAGCAGAACGATGGCAAAGGCACAACACATTCACACACACGCTCGGGGTAGTATGTTCACAACATAAAGGCGTACGATTATGGCTGCCGAAACCGATGAATGAATGAATAAAAACATGTCACACGATTGGTCAGACGTCCCATGCTGTGTGTGACGTATGAATGGAGTTCGTTAAGCGATATGGATCAAATTAAAATAAGTTGTTATTCATATTATACCCTTGCATAACATATTTAAAACTTTGTTGTAAATGTCATAATTACTGTTTTATAGTTATACTTAATTTATACCTTAAGAGTGAGCTATATACGGAAATAGAGATCGTTTGTACTACATATTCTCGACATCCGGATAATGAGCCGCCATATTGTATCCAGCAACTTGTTGTAAGGGAGCAGGGAAAGGTGAAATACTTCAGCAAAATAATAATTATGTATAATCTTTCTCCGTTGCTTGCATGTCTGTAGTAAAATACATTTTAGAACATAGTGGCTTTGTCATATGAGCCACGGCGTGATCTGATTAGATACGTATTCACAAAATTTCAACATTTTAAACGCTTGGTTAATGTTCTGAATACATTCATGCAAATTTATGAAATATGGTTTTACAGTAATAAAGAGATGCACCCAGTTATAAACCAGTACAGAGCGTTCAAATATGGGAACATATTACGCATTTTAGTGTTTACTGTAATAACCAGTGTTGGAAGCTTTCGTCTTTCAACCAAGGGGCAAACTATTGAAAACCTGAATATTTTCTTGCTATCTCTGTAACGTCGTTGCATATGCAGAATGTTTTATGAACTTCAGGAACCTATTCCCAAAGGCATTTCCAGTTACAGATGTGTAAACATTCGTGCAATTCTGAAACTGTTATTAGTTTACAATAACTGTTCTAAATCACACTAGCACTTCTGTGAAGTGAGCATGTAGCTCACATCATTACATTAGGATTGTCCTGCACACAGATTACAGAATCCAAAATTTGACAGTGTGTTGACTCTTTGCTGGTACACCTGGTATGTTATGTGCCACAGGTACTAATAAGTGTGTGCAGGCAGTGTGAGTGACCAGTGCTCTAATCAACCACAAATGACTTATTGACCAAAGTTGCAATAAATATGTATTTTCACTGCACGGTTAATGTGTGAAGGTGTGTGTGTGATGAGGGTGGTCATTTTGACCAGTTATTATAAATTTTGCATTAACAGAGTGTAGGTACTAGTTGTTTCTCAACATTTTTATACAGATGATAAATTTGTAATCATTCTGAATTGGACCTATGTTTATGATATTTTGGATGGGGGATGACCCCAGGATTAAAATCTTGAAGTTGAGATGATAAGTTCTGCATCACCCTGTGTAACTGAATTACAGGTTGATAGACATCTCCACAAGAACCTCAAATATCACATGAAGATTTTCATTACAGGTGTTATTTAATATACTCTAAGATGCTGATTTCTCACCTTCTAACGAATGGGAAGCAGGTTCATGTGATCCTGAGGCGCAACATTGGAATATGTGCTCCAGTCTTACAAAAAGCAACAGATCCAATTCAGCAACTGTTTGTTGATAAGATCCGGGAATATGCCAAGAAAAGCAGGTAATGGAGCTACACACATGTTAAAGAAGTAAGGCCATGTTATTGTCACAGAATAGGCATTCATTCATATTAGTCATATTTGTATCTACCACGATGATGTAATACCAAGGGCAGCTTCTGGATTTCAACCTATATGATTGTTCTGGTATAGCATAGTCAGTAAATGGAATGTAAGCTGGATGACTAGTGTTCACTTCCTAGTAGGGACAAAGATTCTTGCAACCACATCCACACCAGCGCTGTCTACCACGAAAATCCTATCCAGTGGCAAACTGCTGCTCTGTCACTTACAGTAAAGCTGCTGAAGTGTGAAACTAACCATGTGCGTGTATCAGTGCTGAAGTTTAAAATGTGTGGAATACTACCTCCACTCCCATCATACAGTACTTAGTAACAGAGACAACTTAAAGATCAAAAAGATGTTTGCAGGGTATGAATTTTCTTTTGCAGTGTCTTATTTATTACCATGTTCATCTGTAGCATTGTTTGCATGAAGTCTGAAGTTTCTTGTGATCCCCTCTCCTCCTGCCTCTCAACATGTGGGGGAAGAAAGGCTGGAATAAATAAAAATAAACGATATGTAGTTGCCCATTAGTGGTATCAGAATGGTAGTTTCTTTCTTGCTGATATGCCTGCCTTTTTGTTTTCATGAGTTGGACACTGAATTTATATGTTTCTTCAAATGACTTTAGTGCCGCAGGAGGGAAGCTTGTTGAGCCAACACCTGATATAGAAAGAGAGTTGGCTGCAGAGTTAGAAAAGGTAGCAAAACAGTATGGTGGAGGCGAAGGTGTTGACATGACACAGTTCCCCGGATTTAAGTTTAAAGGTAAATAAATGGGATTTGCTTTTTAGCCTGTAATACTCACTATAAAACTCCCTTCACTATAAAATTCGCTTATAACAACTGATTCCTCCTTCATCAGTTCCTATTACCCAAAATGCAAATTACCAGAAACCTATCATTTGTGATCACTATTGAGATACAGAAAACAGTTATTTCTGCCATTACAGAAGTTGGATGTGATTGCTTATTCAAAGAGTGTAGCATAAATTGCAGTTAGATGGCAGTGAAATGCTGGATAAAATATTCAGAAAAATTTGTGATGTTAACTTGTATGTTGCCTGTAAATTGTCACAGAGGAAGTGGCAGAGTCAGTATGCATAAAATGTTCATTTCAAAGTATAATACTTGTATGTGTTATTTGTTGTTTTTGTGTTGTGAAATGTTTTTCTTATGGACATACCCATGGAACTAAATAGGCTAATTAACGTTTTCATGACCAGTGTTCGCTTATGCAGATGCACTTAAAGAACTACCCCTAGAAATTGATTTTATATGTTTAGGCAACAAGGAAATTTACTGTATTCTTAAGACATGTTGCATAATCTGTTTTATTTTCTAGAAACCATGTGCTAAATTTTAAATAGCACACTGGTCATTTAAAGGATAAAATGGCCTTAAAAAGAAGTCTCTTACATGTAAATAACATATGTTAAGGTTAATTTTCTGTGCAGAATAGTCTGAAACAAGGTTGCTTATCGCCACGGTTTCAAATTTTTTTGAAAGTGTGCCATTAGTAAGGCACAAGAAAAGAGAAAACCAAGTAGTACATGTTAATGTCTCACTGTTATAGAGTGCAGGCCATTACCATGAATATTTGGGGATCACAGTAATAAATTAACACCACAATCACAACTCATACTTTTTTTATTAATTAATTTAGTTGATGAGTTATCACTTATGATATGCTGTTTAATAAATAATGCTTTTGAAGGAACAAAATAACTGATGTAGTAGCAGTATATGATGGTACATACTCTGTAGTGAAACTTAACCATCTTCTCTTTATCTGTTTCAGAACCAGAGGTTGATCCAATTAACCTGGAAAAGTAATTAGACCTGGCTGTGTATGTTATTTCATAAAGTAGTTGTCACTTTGCTTTACTGTATATAAAAAGTTCGTTTTTAATAAAATGTAATATCTGCAGCAGGATTGTACATTTGTGTGTATATATATATATATGGACCTAGCCACAAAGCCACTGAGATAAAGTTCCACATAACATAATGTCATCTAAAGAATCTAATTTATTACAAAAACAATGGATGGATAGAAATTTACATGCTTTGATTGTGCCAGAAGTAAATGCCTATAGTGATCTGCAAAAGAATGAAATTCAAATGGGGAATGCATAAGAGCAGCCATAAATGCACAACATTCAGCATTTAGGGTGCATATATATATATATAATCAGTGCCAAAGGGTTAATCTAGGGATTGAAGCCATAAGGCCACATGCAAGTTCCAGGTCAGCTTCAATATTTACTGCTCTTTTCTAACAGGACTGATCACAAATCATTTTATTTAAAGTCTAAAATCTGTAGGAAGAACTTTACCACAAAAGTAACCCTTGTGCGAGTACACATCTTAGTAGGTCAGCTGACAAGAAGAGTGCTTTCAAAGTTTCCTCATCCAAAACACTTCCCATTGAAAGATACAGGTCCTCAGAAATATCACTATACCAGTAGGCCATTTTTTTCAACACATTTAAACATTTGGTATGTTCTGTATCACGTAATTAAACTTGGGTTCATCTGTATGTTGAATTCAACAGTTTCCAGTAGTAGTGGCATTTTGAAATGTTGTGCAATGCCACGGAATGTCTTCAGATAAACTGCCAAGTCCCTTCTTGATATAAGTGTCTGGAAGTTTCCTGCACAGCTGCAGAATTCTGTCATGTTCTCCAGTTTAATCTGAGAATAATACATGAAATATTTATAAATACTTTATGCATGATGTATGTACACATTGTAATCCATTTAACCTTACGACACATGCACACATGCATGCGCGCACAACGATTTTTTCTAGCAATACATGGTAGCACACAGGATGGACACCTTTTTTCTCTAGGGAAGTAAAGTATGTTACAAGTTGTCCATTTTATGTTGTAAGTAATGCCACTCTTTTTGCCAATTAAAGAGCACTTTGGGTACACATACATAAAAACACCACTTCCTCTACTTAAAAATGACATTGTATTCCAAAAATGTTTTAATTCATTTTGAAAATGTAAGAAACTGAAGAGTATAAATTAATAAAAGAGTAACACACTGTTATTAACAGTTGTGGAAAACAAAATGATATGCCATCAGTTGCCTGCAATTTGGGCACACATAAAAAGAGGAACAAATGTCTGTAATCCAAGAAAAGGTATTATATATCCAACAATCACAGCACACTTGTTTAGTTCTACATTATATATATATGATGTTTCAACCACAAGGGCCATCATCAGGTAGCTGAAATGTGCTGTATATACAAATAATATAGAACTAAATAAGTATGTTCTGATTGTTGGATATATAATACCTTTTCTTGGTAATATCACAACAAGATGTCTAAATTAAAATTTCCTTCTGTGTATCTCTTAAAGTTTTCCCACACCAGATTATATTGCAATATGTAATCAGGTATCTGTGTAACCTACACATTGAACAATTTTAACAATTTTTGTACATAACACATTTAAATCTTAGAAAATTATACAACTTAATGATGACATCTTGAATGGATGTACTTGAATGCCAGTATACTGAGTAATACTACAAGAGACACTACCATACTACAAAACTGTTTATAATTACAAGTCAAATGTTAGTTGTAAAATAAAAACTGTACTACATGTGTATTTTTGGACTCTTTAATAGTTATCACCAAACTGCTACATCTTTTGTTCTTAAACTGAATGGTCACCATATAATTACTCATATTGTTCCCCTGTGTTGTACAAATACAAAGGTTCTTCATATCTTCACATCCTAGTAAAAATGGGGACAATATCAACTAAGAATAATGTTAGTTTCACATGCAAAATTATATTTTAGTTACACTCTATGCAACCCTTATCATTTCCTCAATTCATATTTTTACAGCCTTTTTTCTGGTATCAGGAAGATTACATAAAGCAAGGCATTTTTCTGGACAATTCCATTGATGGTCATCCAGAAAATAAAGATCACTTGCACACGGCACTCACACAGGTCAGCACTCCAGCATCCAGCCTGTAGTCCAGGCTTGGCCCAGAGTGATTTTCACTTGCTGCCAACATTGAAGGAATTTTTGGGTGGCAAAGCACAACGACAAAACCACCTAACCACGCGTTTATCAGAACGTCCCCACCATTAAGCGACACATGACTAGTTTGTTCAGTATATGCTTAATTTTGGTTGAATTCCTGGTGCGAGCAAGAAGTTTTTCTCTACTCCAAAGTGTACAGACCTACTACAGGGCTCACCCAGTCCCCATTTAATGGGTACTGAGGGCTCACTCCACAGATGTCAGGCAACTGAGGCATGGAACAGCTCACTCACCTCCATCCATGGCCACAGTTAAGCCCTTGAGTGGAATTAATGCCTTCACTGCCCCATATGCCTGCCTGACATGCACAGGCAGGGACCATCTGACCCTTCAGTATGTACCTCAAAGTTGTAAATGAGCATTACATTGCAACAGCAAAACTAATCTGCTGTTTGTGCAGTCTACATCTGTTTGTCAGACGATCAATTAGGAAAAAATTCTTATCTTATATTTTCATAAATACAGTATATTTTATTCCAGTATATAGTCAAATATGTGTGGATGTATGAACCAAGGTGAAGGGAAGCTTTATTTATTATCAAAACCAAGAGACTTCATTAATCATCAGGTGTGTTCAGAAAACCACTGCTGAATATTCAGTAATCTGCTTGTGTTCTGAAGACCACTGCTGAGTGGTGAATGTGTAAGCTAGGAAATGCACACATATTATCCCTTTTATCTTACACTATGTTCAGTTTCAAAAATTTTCACCCCAATACACGCTTAGTAACTGATGCTTCAGATACGTGCAAAAAATAAGGTATGTCTCCATGTAGTGTCCATTATTTTTGTCTGACTTTAACCATAACTGTTGGCTAATTTCTATTAAAACTTCCCAATATCAAATTTCATGAAAATTCCATTTAGCTTTCTAATGTTGTTGCATGCATTCAGGCAGACAGACAGAGAGTGAATTTAACAGCTAATTCACAGAGCTGCAAATGTGCCTCAAATGCATAGAGTAATTTATTATCATACATAAAACCTAGTCATATAAAACAGAATGCTCAATCATGTGACATCTTAATATGTACAAAATCCACACTTTAATGTTGTTTATAATTACAAGATCAATGATGTGCTAACAAAACTCACCTGTAGACATTTCTTACACTGCAGATCCTGTAGTGTATAAGCCATGGCTTTCCTGTGCATTATGTCTAGCAGGAAGTACTCTATCTCACTGTTATCATAACTGGTGTGGCACAGGGGACACTGCCAAACAGGACTGGAAGGGAAGACATTTGGTTAGTAGCACTAGCAACAAGCATTGAATGGGTTGGTGTGCTTCTTCACACCTTTTCACTATTTTACCATCTTACATGTCATGCATCTCAATCAAATCTGTGTGTGTGTGTGTGTGCATGCGCACACATACGCAACAGATATAACTGTTTTTGAAGAAAATAGCAGTATCAAGTTATCCAGAGAAAAATTCAACTTTTGGAAGGCAAAAGCTATTTTGAAAGAATCGGAAGAAAAAATTTGGTTTCTTTGGAAAATTTTTCAGATAAATAACTTTGAAAAATTTGTTAGAAGTGCTTTATTGCAGCCTTTCATATCTGCAGCGCTAGTGCAGGCTTTCTTACTAAGATTCCCCTCTCAGCAAAGTAACACCAACCAGTGCCTCACCTGTCATTTTCAGTAGTCCTGTAATTGTCCTTACACAGGTCTATGTCTCGACAGTGGTTACAGGCCTTACAGATTACTTCAGGCAACACAAAGGAAACACAAGGATCATGCCATACAGCTTCATCACTGAAGTCTCCAACGTGGATAAGTCGTAACATGTTCCGCCGAACCTTTGTTACATCATCTTGCACACTTGAGTCCAGTGACAACACCTTCATGAACATTCATGGAAGATATGTGATCAAGTCCATGTATATGCAATAATTCACATCTTACAAGTTAAATGATAAGTTTCATGCCAGAAAACATGCTCTGAGTAGCTCTTGTTTTCTTCTGTGTCATTCCAACAATCTATATTGTACTTACCTGTTACAATATCATTCATACAAAATACACAAGTGATTGATAGAAAAAGGTTAAGTACCAAAGGTTCAGTATCCATAACCAAAATAAATAAAAAAGGGAGACAGGAAAAAGAAAACAGTCCTGACTTTTCATGTACAAAACAAGCACAGATTGTGCAAGCTTTGCAAACATTTCACAGAAGACACAGAGAGTAAACTATCACTTGGTCTATAATATGATAACCTACATGTGAATCAAACCAGATGTTTCCTTCAGAGTAATGCAGCATTTGTTTTTAAAACTCATGTTGTAAGAACCTGGAATATATAGCATTGCTATTTAAAGGTGTAACATACGCCTGGGTTACCTCAAACTCCATCATCCTGTGCTCTCATGTCTTAAAGTTAATAAAATTTACCAAACTACAGTACCTTGCACACAGTCTTGACAAATTCAAGGGACACCTTCTCTATGTCCGTATGTGAACCTTCTACCCAAGGAAACTGATCTTCATTGCTCTCCTTACTGTGAATTTTTGCTTGCTTCAGGGCCTTCTCATGTATGGTTTGTGTAATCCTAAAACATATCAACATGCACTTAAAAATTACATCCCACAATTATATACAACCATTGTGTTGTAACTCAGAATTATTACTTAATGAGAATGTAGAGAACGCTGAATGTTTCAGGCTTCAAAGTGATACCTTGTACTCTTGATAATATAATTCCATCCTTCATGGCCCACAGCACAGACATTTCCACATATCTGCATAAAGATGTCACACTGGTTTTTAAAATTCATATTAAATTTCACAACTTACCAGTCACTGAATCCCAAAATGGCTACAAATTGGACAGAATTTCTTGGCAAAGATGGCTGAAAATGTTTTAGAATGGGCCTGAATCTCCTGCTATGCAAGAGGAAATGTGGGGCTCTCTGAGGTGAGGTGGAGGGGGGGGGGGTAGTAGCAATGCAACTCACTGTCCAAGAAGACCACTCACTACCTTTACTTCCATGCTCCCCTACATGGCTTCAACTCATGGCACTATGTAAAGGAGATAGTTCTGTATTTTCAGTAACATAATGAATGAAATAAAATATAAAATGCAGCCAGTCTTATCAGGGTACACTTCAAAATCAATTATTCACTCACTTGTATAGCTTCTGAGCCATTTCTCCATTTATAAGTTGCTTTGCAAACTCGGCAGTTGTTGCAAAGCGACCAATACCAAGAGGTTCAGATATCACTTGGCTCTGACTGCCAATACGGCGGCGTCGCACAGGAGTCCGAGGCTGTTCTACTTTTTGCAGGTGTTGGTAGACAGCACTGATATAACCAGCAATCACAGCACTGAAGTATTCACGACATCCACCAACATCACGCAGATGCTCCACCACATTCCAGTTCATTGTTATAGCTGGCTACAATATTATACACAGTTCTATGTTTAGTAGCACAATGATGCAATTAGCCACATAAACTGCTAGCAAAGGTCATATATAAACTGTAATGTAAAACTGTAAAACATATTTTTCCATTTTACAAGGTTCCCTTTGTTTGCATCAAAAATAAACTGTAATCTTTTATTCGGCAATGAAGAAAAGCCTGGTAAAAAATAAAATGACAATAACTAACATAACTGAGTACAGTGTGGAAAATCAATTATCAACAAGCACAGTGTATCTCAATATTCACATATCTATAGAGTAATACTAAAAGTAAAATATTTTTGAAAGCGCTGATTGCTAGAATGACATATTTTTATTAGCATTATCAGTGTACTCACAAGGCTCCATCCAGTTCCATATCTTAGCAGCCATTATTCTGTTTTTAAGGTAATTTTATTGTGATAAAAAATAAATCCAGCATAAATCCATGTCTTGAACATCTTTGCTAGCACTAACCAAAGAGAATAATGCTTCAAATGAAAATATAATTTGGAAAAGCTGTGTTAGTGCTCCATGCCTACACTTTACAGTTGTTGATGTTCCTTAATTTTTGGAATGGTATATGGCATGTATCAAACCTTTCCTAATACATCTTTACAGGTGCATCATAATTAAATAATGAAGATGACTGTTACATTATCATTAAAAAGTGACTAGACCCTATTTTCAACATAATTCTAGTATACATATGCCAGTGGGTAATTCAAACATTCCCAGTCTCACCAGATGGCACAGCAGACAGGTGTAAAGGGTTCCATTGTTTGAGTTATATGAGTATATAGTATGCAATAAACATTAAACTTAAGATCCATACTCTTAAGGGTGCACAAACTATGTAAAATTATTTCAGAGTTTAACTAATCTGTATAAAGTTCTACTGATAAAAAGGTTCCGTACTTCCTAATTACAGTGCCCTATCATGAGGCCAGCAATCAGCTAGTTGTGATTTGCCATGTTACTGTTATAAGAACCAAGAGTAGAAAAACTTTAACACGTTACATTTATGGCAACAGATGTGCTTATATGGGAGTTTCTTCACTATAAAACAACATGACACTATTTACACTTTACCAAACATTTATGAATTAATTACAGGTATAGAAGCACTAAAAACACTCACTATACACTGGCACATTTTCCAAAACATATATTCCTACTTACTGCTGCCATTCAATTGAATATGAAATACGTTAATTAATGAGGTAACAGATTCATAATAATGTTCATTTACCCCGTCATCTTCTTCCTCATTGTGTATGTCCTCATCATTTTCCTGTTCATTGTCATCCTCAGTTTCTTCTTCATTGTGCTTCTTGCGAGTACTATCCCCTCGTTCAACACCTACCTCAGTGAGCCCAGCTGGCAGCTTACCCTGCACTCCTCCATGATTAGACTTCAAGCAGAAACACAAACATATGTTTCAAGAAGGATAATTTGTATTTGGTACAGCACAAACTTAGCATGCAGAGTTCAACCTGAGTAGCATATAAAATCTTGGCTACATTTCCACAGTCACTAACAACCATCCAAAAAGAAAGTTAACCCTACTCTAAACAAATATGACATACAAAAACTGATATTTCTGTTAGGGTGAAGTATGTCCATACATACACACACACACCACACATGCAGATTGTTTTCATGTCTTATGAGGTTTCTAGTCACTCATATTCATGTGGTCAAAATGAGGGTTCTAGTCACTCAGATGTACATGGTCAAATAACAGGTTGGTCTGCAGTCTGTTCTTTTAAATCAACTGACTTACAGCATTTGATCCACAGGACATTATTAAAGTATGCATACACTACTTAATCAGAAGTTGGGATAGTATAGTCAGAACAGGGACTAGCTACAGGCTGAAGGGTCCTGGGTTCAAATCCCATCAGGGAAAAGAGATATTCTCTTCTCCATCTGCAATGGCTGTGAGGCCCACTCAGCCTCCTATTCAGTGGGTACCAGGGTCCTTTCTGGGGGTAAAGCAGCTGAGGCATGAAGTTGACCACTCACCCCCACCTGGTGCTAAGGTAAAGTATCAGTGGAACTATACATATGGTCCCTCTATATGCCTTCATGGCATGATGAGGGACTTCACTATTTTTTTTTACATTATTTAATGCATGTTCATAAGTGTACATTTCATTGCCTTCTACCCACATCCACACTGCCTGTTATTACATAACCTCATTTAACAGTGTACATAACGAAAGCCTAATACAGAGTTGGATGGGCATCTCTTATATTTTGCTTCCACATATCAATCCAAAGCAATAAAGGTCACCATTCAGGCTACTAATATTTTACCTCTGGTTGCGTATGTCCATAGAGTGTGGTAATTTCTGCATTTAAACTTGATCAACCTCAAGGTGGTAAATTTTGGAACCATTTAAATGGCTCACGCACATCAGGCTGTCATATGCATATGATCTGAAGTATTCACAACAAAAAGCCTTTACCTGTAAATTAGGCATAAGAAACTACACAACAAGTTATCAGCAACTACCCAGTGCTACTTACTGGGTCCAGCCACATGAGGTATTCCCAGCACTGAAGGTATGAGATGTCAGTCCCATGAAACAGTTCTTTGTTGCGAATGCTCTGCACCACAAATTCAATGTAGCCAATTGCATCACCAATGGTGTGCTTCTTAGTGCAAATGATGATCTTGTTAAAGTTAGCATAAACAATGACAGACCCCAATCTTTTAAATTCTGCAACAAGCTATAAAAACATATGCCATGTCACTTACAAACAAAAGTGTAAAAGTGTATTCTAGTGGAATACACAATTTTCCAAATGCAATGCTAGCAAATCTGCCATTCTTTTGTAGCCCTAAAACAGAGACACTGACAGCTTTGAAATGAGAGCAAGAATTGCTGAAGGGGAAAGTAGATGAAAGGAGAGTTGCTTCTTTCTTGACATTAAGGTGCTTTCAGGAGATTAAAATGTTAAATATTTTGACATACAAATGGTATGGTGAAAGTAATTAAAAGGAAATACGTTATTAATTCTAAACTGAATTGTGGGTCCTGAAGCTTACTCCACAACTTAACCTGGGTTCCAGCCAAAAAGGTCACAGCCCGTTCAGCTAGGGCCTGGACCGAGATTAGTCAGCATAGCCGAAAGCATAAACTAATCACAAAACCAATTAAATCTGTTCCATGCTATGGGTTAATAATGGATGACTAAAATATTGCATCAAAGAAACAGAGCCATGGAAAAATATTTCTGAAAAATTTTCAACCTTTCAATGATCACTTCCCCACCAGTACAATATTAACACTGAATTACAAATATAGCAGTAATTCCATAAATCACATTAGGAATAACCTTACAAAGATATCAAACATGAAGGAGTCTTGCATAAAACAGACTCATGTGGTTCAGAGTCCATGTCAAAATGCAAGTCTCTTCTGCCAACCACCATTCTATCAATTACAGTAGAAAATACTTTTCCCCTGGAACACTGACATTTCTGAGATAATCAACAGATACAAACATTTTGCACAAAAAGCTGTAATCCCTGTAAATTCTAGCAGATTACAGAAATTCTTTGCCAAAGAAAGACACATTTCTGGTCCAAAACTTTCTCTTAAGCAACATCAAGCCAATAATAGCAAGATGGACCAATTACCTACCTGCATAAACAATTTTTTCATCAGGTTGTGCAGAATTCTTCTAAGAGCAGGGTCATATAACAGAGAACTGGGAGATCGCAACCATCTAGAGGAAATGAAAATCATCATTAAATATGTAATTACAACAAATGCAGGCATATAGCTCTACAAAACAGCTCTATTATATAAAGTAAAATCCAGTTATATGTTCTTCAATTTAAGGCCTTCCTCTCCTGAATGTCCAATTTGTGTGGTCTCAATTCCATTAGGTCACAGTTAAACTTCTTCTATGCATCACCTGTCTTTGAGAGTAATTTTTGGAGGTAAATTAAATATATTTCACTGTAATCAACTTTTCATATTGTTTAGGAGCTTTTAACCATAAACTTATCACAAAGTATAGGCTATGTTAAGTTAAAACAAAAATGCTTTTACAAAAAACATGCTTGTTTACTCAACATAAATAAGACTGCAGGATTTTTGCCTCAGTCAGCAGCCAACAAAAAATGTTCAACAAATGGATTAACATAACTATGTGAAACATACACTGTACTACTTGGATGGCATGATGTGAAAACAACGCCTAGGATGTGTTGATATCTGGTCAGTAGCATTACAAAATAGTTAAGGACCTGTAAAAATGAAGGATCTGGAAGTCCGCAAACACGTTCTTATACACAGAGACATCTCGCAACCAGGCGCTCACCATGGAGCGGAGGACCTTGAATGATCCACTGCACAGGGCAGTCTCATCGTAACTTGGGAGGACAGTGCCTTGTCCTCCCATCATGTCCTCCAGAGAAGCCTGTGGAATGGTATCAAAAGAGACACTGGAACTAGTACCTGCATAAACAAACAATAGTACTTCTTAACTTTCAATAAAAGTGAATGACATGTCACAAAACACACACAGCAATAAATATGAAATACAACTTATACACATAACTATAATCTTCTGCTATAACCAGATTAAACTGTGGTCCCATCTAACTCCATGCAGTAGTTTCCTGTTGGGTGAAAAGCTAAGTCACACAACTAATCAAGAAATTCCCTACACTTTACAGAATCATAGGCTCATTACTGCTCCCAAGAACCTGCCCAGAGACCATATGCTAGGCCAGATCTAGGAAGTGTGTCATCCCCGTTGTGTGTGTGAAACTTGGAAACTGTATATAGTAAAACCCAACTGTGTCACATAGGTGTATTTAATGACTAAATGGACAACTACACGTTTCGGCCCGTACTGGCCATCTCTTAAGACAACCTGAAGATGGCCAGTACGGGCCAAAACATGTAGTTGCCCATTTAGCCATTAAATACACCTATGAGACACAGTTGTGTTTGACTATATACAATTTCCAAATTTCCTAGGCCAGATGAATCCACACCACATCCTCACATGCCTTCTAAAAGATCCATCTTAATACACTACAGTACTTACTGTCCCACCTACACCTATCTCTCCCAAGCTGTCTCTTCCCTTCATGTTTTCCAACCAAAATTTTATACACATTTCTCACATATTAATCCAAGCTACATGCTGTATCACTCTCATTCTCCGTCATTTTATCACCCCAATCACATCTGGTGAAGAGTAAAAAATGATGATGCTCCTCATTCCACAAAGTTTTCCAACTTTCATTATTTAGTCCCTGTTTTAAAAAATCCTCAATACATGTTTAATCCCTTAGGAGGAATGACCAGGTACATTGTACAAGCTCTCTAGAAAAACACAGTCCAAAATACAATGTAATTTTAACCATCTAGAATTATTACTCACAGGCTCTAAGAACTCTGCTTAGGACACTGGTCTCAAAATATCTCCTTTGGACCATTTTGTCTCCACACTAAGATATGTTTCTTCAGTAACACCTGCTTGTGATAGAGGCTATAACCTCTGCACAAAGAATGTTTGAAGGGCATTCAGAAATCATTTGGACCCAAACCATTTGCAGCAATTTTATCACCCTTAGGCTGAATACTAAACAACTGCTAGCTCAATATATTCACATATTGTACAATGCTGCCACTGGGAACTTCAGGATGGTTTCATGGAACCATTCTTTAGGATTGTTACAATATCACTCATGGACAGCTGCTGGCTCAGTTTCCTTGCCGCATATGAAGCTTCATACCCAGTTGCACAAACTCCTGTGTGCAGATGCTTTCTCTCCACAAACTGCAAGTAACTGACCACGGATATCTTACAGTGTAACACCTTCTTTAGAGAGAATACACGTGGTCCATCTCTTTTTCTTTTTCTTCTTCTGCTTCAGGCACTACAAATTCATCGTTTGAAAGTTATGACCTTCTCAACTACTTCCTTCCATATAACCTGACCATGCACAAATTTTGTCTACCTAGTTATTGTCATAATTTTTAAATCTTCGTTTATATCGTTTTCCCATCTAATTTTTGGCCTTCCTGCTAATCTTGGAGATATTGGTTTCTGTTCATATAATTTTTTGACCATCCTATCATTTATTGTTCAGTGTACATGGTCAAACCAGCTCAACTTTTAGGTCTTAATGTAATTAATTATATTCTTATCTCTAATCAAGTAATTTAATTCATCATTTGTTTTAATTCTCCATCTCTATTCTTTGTAGGCCAGAATATTCTTTTTAATATCATTCTTTCAGTTAGTAATAATTTTCATTTCATAGATTCTTTTAGTACCCATGTTTCAGTCTCAGTACATCTGTGCCCATGATAATCACCTTCCATTTTGCAACTCTTGTCCAAGAACTTCCAGTCACTGGAATTAGTAATGACCCAGCAGTTTTTCATAGGCATGCTGACTAGGACCATTCTGTGGTGGAATGATGCACTACACTATCTGAAGACAATTTGTACAGGTAAAGAAGTTGAAACAAACTATAGATCCCCCCAAATTTGAAGTTGTTCCTGTATATACCAATCAGTAGCAACTTAATATTACCTTCAATATCATTGACATGATGAGACTGCAACAGTGTGTTGACTGCTAAGCCATCAATATTTAGTTCAATACAGACAGATGAGTAGCATCCTGGGTTATTTGTTACAACACTTGTACTCTCTTCACACTCTGTCAATAGCCTGTGACAATAAATATGATTCTTTATATAGCAAATTTTTGTTTGTGTAACTATTGTAACAGTAACATGTAAAGAAGCAATTCATCGTGACATACATTCCATCATACATGAAGATAAACATGAGCAAATACAGTAAAAGCTGCAATATCCAGCAATGAATGATATGGACAGTTGTATTAACTGGAAACTGATTAACAGTCCCATTACATTTCACTATTCTTCTACCAGAAGCACCCAGCAGTGATTCCATTAATTAATGGTGCCCAGCAGGTTTTTTTAGATCGTATATACACCATGTTAAGAAGCGATGAAAAGGGATCAGATAGTGTGAAAGTGATAACAGAACACAGATCAAGTGACCAATTAAATGGTTAGGCCTGTCCATGAGATTGCTATGTACAGCAAGGTACATATTAGGTATACAGTTCTAATAACTAGAAAATTAAAATATCCAGCACCCATATGATTCCAGAGGTGCTAGACACCATAAGATTTACTGTAATTCAAATTGCACACTAATTTGATTTACAAAATGCTCACTAATGTAAATCTGTAACCATAAGCCAAAAATCACTTCAAATGTACTGCTTTCATTGCTTGCTTCAATGGGATAGGTAATATCTCATTCAATCACTCATTCATTCATTTATTCATTTGTTCATTCACCTTTCTTTCACTTGACTAGCACCAATTCCAGTTGTCTTCAGTAGATTCAACAATATAATGCTCTATGACAAGTGAAAAAGTTTAACAAACCTGTTGTCATCTGCTTCCCTTCCTCCCAGATCTGGGCGTTCAGTTGGTGAACACCAAAGAAGGAAGTTGTGTTTCATAAGATGCCGGGCATAGAAGAGATCTGCAGCAAAAATAGTTGGGTCAGCTGGGAGATTTCCTAGTGGAACATGGAAGTAGCGAGCTTGCTCTGCAGTGAGTTCAAGAATGGTCTCACTATTCAGGTAATGCCGCAACATGTTGCGAGCACCAGTTCGCTGCCAGTTTAGGTCCCAGACACCTTCCGCATCCTGAACGTGGATTGGAACAAGAGGGAATTCTCCTAGACCAGGCATCAGTGAGCTCAGAGTCTGCCAATCTGCCAGAGCAAAATAAATAATTTGAATTCTTTGGAAAATCAGAAATATTTATTTCTTATATTTAACCAAAAACAATCACTCGCACATAGAAAGCATAAAAGATATATATATATATATATATATATACACACACACACACACACACACACACGAGGGGGGACCCAGAAATAAACAGAATTTAAATGTGGTGCGCGAACTAGAAGCAGTTGCGAAATGCGCCAGTAGGTGTTGCGAGTCAACACAATACTCTAGCAGTCTGCCACGTGGTGTCAATCTAGGTTGACTGTTATTGTTGTTGTGGCTTTTTTTTTTAAGTGCTAGAAAGTTCGGTGATTTTTATGATGGCTGATAATAAGAACAAACAGTGTGCGTGAAGTTTTGTTTTCTGTTAGGGAAATCAGCTGCTGAAACTGTTTTAATGCTGCAAGAAGCATTTAAGGAAGAAGCTTTAAGACTCAAGTGTACGAGCGGTATTGACGTTTCAAAGGGGATGAAATGTCATGTGAGGACCAGCCAAGATATGGCCGACCTTCAACCTGTCGAAATGATGAAAATCTTGAAAGAGTTCGCAACGCAAACAATGCAGATCGTCATCGGACCATCGATGAGATTTCTGAGATAACTGGTTTGTCTTGGAGTTCATGTCAGCGAATGTTAATGGAAGATTGAATATGAAGCATGTTTCCGCAAAATTCGTTCTTCAGTTGTTGACAGAGGATCAAAAAAACAATCGTTTGAATATTTGTTACTATTCAAGGGAACAAGCTGGAAATGACCCACAGATTCTTTCTAAAGTTGTGAATGGAAATGAGACTTGGTGCTATGGTTATGACCTGGAAACAAAGAAGCATCAAGCCAATGGAAAACTCCTAATTCTCCAAAAAGCAAAGAAGGCACGACAGGTTTGATCAAATATCATGTTGATTAGTTTTTTTTTATGCTAATGGAATTGTGCATAAGGAATTTGTTCCTCCTGGACAAACTGTGAATCACCAATTTTATTTGAAGGTGTTGAAAAGATTACACGATAGCGTATGGACAAAACGACCAGAAATGTGGAGCAGCAGTGATTGGTTCCTTCACCACGACAATGCCCCTGTTCACACGTCCTTGAGTGTGCAGCAGTTTTTGGCAAAAAACAACATGATGGTTATCCCTCATCCTCCCTATTCACCCAACCTTGCACCATGTGACTTTTTCCTGTTACCTCGTATGAAAGGCCAGATGAAAGGGGAACGTTTTGCTAATGTCAGCAAAGTGAAGAAGAAAACGCTGGAGGTCTTCAAAAACATCAGCACTGAAGAGTTCCAGAAATGTTTCCAGCAGTGGGAAAAAAGTTGGTACAAGTATATCAAGTCAAAAGGAGAGTACTTTGAAGGAGACTAGAGCTGTAATAGTGTAAAACCTAATAAACCATTTTAAAAAAATAATTCCATTTATTTTTGGGGCCCCGTCGTATATGCTTTCCATTGGCAAGTAGTTGATTTTTTAGGTGCGTTCACAAAATTGCAAAAAGTGACTGTTAGCATTGCCCCTTGCCTTACAGAATTTTTTAACAACAGTCATTCTCTTACTTTCCACATGATATTTATCTGGTCAAACATAATTTCAATTTCCATCACGTTCTTAAATTCAGCAACTGACATACGAGAAACTAATTTTCTAAACATTGCATTAACATGCTTATAAAACGAAAATTCATGGTCCTCAGGGAAAACTACTCACCAAGAGGGGACTGTATAGACAGCAACGTGGGACCCCGCTTTTCATCCTTGTAGTCTTGCAGAGCCCTCTGGATAAGCCTATATACTTGTCGTGCATCTGTCTCAACTCGAACTTCAAACGTAAGATTTTTGGGAGGCAGTGAATCTTCAGATTTGCCCCTTTTTATCCTATGTATTAACACAGTGTATGCATTAACATGGTATAGTGAAGCATGATCAATAAATACAACTTCAAAATGTAATTAAAAATTGTATAAAATATTACCACGATTAACATAAACCACCTAATACGAACATCCTGCAAGGATGCTTAGTACATAATCATACCCAGTTTTATGGAGCGCACATATTTCAGGGAGTTGAATACACAACAATATTTTTCATGCTCGTACATTTTCATATATCCTCACATAGACCACTTTCCAAACTTAAGAGTGGTGGAATTTTGGAACAATGCATTTATTATGCAACAGAATAAGGAAACTGAAAACCCCTTAACCAATGATATCAACTGCTCTGGAGGACCAAGGTATGGGACATTAGACCATCAAAGTGATTGAAAAACCACTAGTTAGTTAATGAATATGCAAATACAGGTACTGAATATACACATCAGTCAAAATACAACAGTTTTACAAAGATTGTGGGTATAGGCTAGGATGGGGAAAATGAGGAATGCAGGCGTGCGCACACTTTTTTTTTTTGCAGAAACATCCACTTGGATGATTAGAAAGGAGATGACAGGAAAAGATTAAAATGGAACTCAGAGGAACAGGTTGTGAAAATGTGAGATGCATGAAGTACCTCTGTAAAATGTCCAGGGCAGGCCTTTGTACAAGTGATGTTGCACTGCCATCAGTTCCATTAATAGTGTTTGTTAGAACTGAGTGATATAAGAATGAAGATATTAACTCAGAACGAAAATGAAGCTGCACAGTAAGTATAAAAACACGTTAGGGTTTTCAATGCAAAGACAACAACCTTTTACCCTGCCTTCATTAATACTGCAGATTTTTGGAGCTTCACAAAGAACTCACGCGTCCCTTTTGAACAGCATTCAAGGTCTGCATACAAAACCCCACAAACTGCTCTCAGCTGACTAAGCATATGATATGTATGCTTCATTCCACTGACAAAAGAACATCACTTATTGTTATAGCCATGTATCAACACATTATTTACAAACGTAACAACACTTACTTCTCACTATGCTCATTGTTGTACATATTTGCCATATTAGGCATCTGGTTGGTGCGAACTGTATCCAACACAAACACAACAACACGCTTGCTTGGTGTCAGAAAAAGACCAAACATGGCGCGGCGTCCAGTAGGAGCATGGTTGTGATAGAGATACAAATGTCGGAGAGTTCCTGTCTGTGGCTGTAGATATGGATGGTGTGCCAGTCTCAGAAACTGTAACTGATGCATGAAGAATGTATCAGTACCATCCCGAAAGCCTGTTGCTGCCAATCGCCGAGCCTCATTGCGCTCCACACAGCACAGACACCCTAATCGAAGTAAAGCACGAAATTCCAGTGATACCTGAGTTTCATAAATGCCTTCTATGTCAGGCATTGATAAGTCTGCAGTTAACTCCCTGAAAAAAAAAAAAAATCATGTTACTTACAATATAGTCTCCTAAATTAGGATACCACATTCTTAGACAGCTGCATGATACAAAACATCACTGACATGATGTTGAACTATTTCCATTATCACTGTAATTAGAATATACTCCACAACATTTCGAGGGCACACTGCTTTCATTGACAATCTAGAAGAAAAGCATACAATTCATACGTAAGAGACAAATTATTCAGATCCCTAAAATAAAGAGTATGCAGTTCACTGTATAAAATTGTAATAAAATGAAAACAATTTTCCCCTTATTAAAACTAAAAATCACATCACTTAAAACAGCAACAAAATAAAAGAATTTCATGCTTTAATGAAATGAATTTATATTTTACTGAAATTCTTTTATTTTTTTGCTCTTAAGGTGATGCAATTTTTAGTTTTGGTAAGGGGAAAAATTGTGTTTTCATTTCATTACAATTTTATATGGAGAATTGTATTTACTATCTATTTCAGGGATATGGATATTTGTTTCTTACATATGAATTGCATGCTTGGGTTTTTTTGATTATCAATTTTTCTTAAGTTTTTAGCTTCACCTGAGGACAAAAGCAACCTTCTTTCGAAATGTTGTGTAGTACATATTAATTACAGTGGTGATGGAAATACTTCACAATCATGTCAGTGATGTTCACATGTTACACCAATGTCAAAGAACTTGTGGTACAAGTAGCATGAAAGTTGACTATTCTGCATTATTGGAGGCAATCAATTAAAAATCTGTCACAGCTTTGTAACACAATTCCTCATTTGATGAAATGGATGTGTTATTTAAGTCACTTGTCAAGTGAATATTCTTTCAATAAAAACAAATATCCTATTACTGTAAACAGTGTAACATATGTGATTTATACCTCTGGCACAACTGGACAAAAAAAATGCAAGTTTGGTAGCAAGTGGCTCTCTTAAATGACAGATGTTGCTCGCTGGCCAGTATTTTTCTGCACACAAAGGTGCAAGTAAGTGCACAAAAGGAGAAATAAATTGATCTGTGTAATAAGGGAGAATGTTTATTTTTAGAAAAGTAGAAAGAAACACCATAATAAGAGAATGTAAGGCATTTTGAAATTCTATCACAGATATGTTATGTGAATGAACAAGTGTCCATGGCAATAATATGATGCAACTGTACTTCTAAATTTATGCCAAATGATGGAACTTGTGACTAACATGGAGTTTAAATACAAATTAGATATCCGGAATTCAAACAACAGAATACTGACTACTGCCCTTACCACAGTAATCCAAAGGTCTAGCACTAAAAGAGCATAATACAAAGCTGCTGAATTTATGAGATAAATCAGGATACTCATGCAAGTATTTTAGCAGTGGCACAGACAAGACTTCCACAGACCCTGCCATGTGGCGGGCACCACATATACAAAATAGTAAAATTTGTTATGGCTTTCTGCAGACTGGATACCATTCTTCTAACAGAAAGCAATGTATTTGAATACTTGTTATGATCTTGGAATAACTTCACTAATAATTAAAGGGGATTGATTATTAAGATAGCCAGGGATGGGAGGAGGGGAGAACTGGTTACTTACATCACTCTATCCTAGGTAAAATACAATGGAAATCTTACATATCAATTTCCGTCATTTTCCTCTTCGTATTATTTAAACTATCCATTCCACAGCCAAAATATGTTTAATGAAGATACTTTCTACACTCACTGACTATGCTCCCGATACAAATCCTCAGGCACTGTGTACTCGTATAAATTGAACACAGGGCGAGAACGAGGTAGAATGCGACTGCACTTCCTCCACAGTGCAGTTTCATCTTCACTTGGGTCTGGGCGAGGAAAGCGCTGGTTTACATAGAAAATCCGTGGCACAACCAGCCGGATATTATGAAGTTCCTGCCCCACCAAAGCCCAGACTTTAAATACTCCTGGTTTATTTGTCTCTGAAAGCTGAAACACAATGTTATACATTAGTAAGAGAAATAACTGATATAAAAACATTGATACAAGTACAAATGTCATGAATGACATATAACAGTTAATTATATTACACATTCAAACACTGGGCTGGGATAGCGTAGTCGGTATAGTGACTCCACACAGGTTGAATGGTCCAGGGATTGAATCCCGGTGGGGGCGAGATTTTTTGCACCCATCCAGACTGGCCCTGGGGCCCACCCAGCCTCGTATACAATGGGTACTGGGTCTTTCCCAGGGTAAGCAGCTGGAGCATGGCGTTGACCACCCACCCCCATCTGGCGCCGAGGTTAAAGAAAGAGTACAGCTATACCTCTACTCCCCCTCTGTGCCTTTGTGGCCTGTTCTAGGGTAAACTTTATCTTTACCTTTACACCTTAAAATACTGGATGGCCACTATTGCTACCTGTATGATTTGCCATGGTGTGTCCAATAGTGTTTGCTGTGCGCGACGCAGGAATCCTCCAAGAGTGCCAGCAGCTGGGTTCCTTCCTATACTTTGAATACCTCCAGTCTTTCCACATCCTTCAACTGAATCTCCAACACGAGCACGTTTCTCAAAACTTCTTCTTTCTGACCGTTGTTTAGCTTGAAGAGCCCACTTCTTTTTATGATATTGCAGCCAGGCCAAGCGAGATTCCTATAATTACACATTAACTGGTGATGAGTGAGAAGAGCTTGATAACCAATTACATAAGGATACCAGATGTTATATCATGAAGATGCAACAAATTAAGCCACTAGGTAAAAATAATATCAAGCCAATCTGAAGGCTACAGGGTGATCAAACATACTTACTAATGTGCAAGTTAAAATATTCTTCCTTCCATGCATTGTCCTACCATGGGCAGTTGTACCTTAAAAATGAAATCACATCTCTCTGGCACTAATACAGACACTTCACCAACACATATTTATTCTTCAAATTATTCATCATCCACGTACATTCTGCATAAAATCTCATTTTGTTACAAGAATCACTGCAGTCCTTCACAGGAGAAAAGTTGTGTTGTGATGCCAACAAACAACATTCTGTGCTCTGATACTACAGTTCTGGATCATATAAATGCATCCATGGCTCCTTCACTGCATAATGTGAGAAAGGAAAGCTTCTCCCCACCTCCTCCACACTGGAAATGTGAAGACAACAGCAGACATCTGACACACTGATCTTCACTGAGCACATGTGGAATCCACTGAGTGCAGGCCTTAGGCACATCTAATGGATATTCCAACTACTGGTACAATGGACATCATGCTACAGTTTTCCTTCAGCAAGATCCATGTGTCTCTCATCTGCTGCAGCTGCTGGTACACCACTGCCACCCTCCCATACAACACTAATAGCATTCATCCACCAGCAGACACTTACATACAATGCAGCATGAGTTCACAGCTCTTCAAGAGACCATTACTTTCGTGGTGTTTTCCCAAGCGAGAAACAAAACTTTAACATGGTTTCTTGCAGCCACTCTCAGCCTACTGTTCAGCTGAGAGTGAAGAAACCCACAGATAGCCATGTGATTCCACTCACCAACTGACAGTGTTACCACACAGAGCTGCATTCCATTCCTGATGTTGATTGTCAAGTGGCATCTCATACAGGACACTGCTAAAATACAAGTGTTCTGGATTTTTGTGTTGTGTCTGTCATCTGATCAGTCTCAGTTCATGGCTCTTTTTATGGTTTTTAATTTGTGAATTGGTTCAGGTTTTATTTTTGAGTTTTGTAATTAATTTTTACCCTTTCAATAGCCATTTTCCTGTTACTACCCATGGGCTAGATCCGTTCTCAAGTGTGTATCTCAACATGTTTACTGTTTCTATGATGCCCAGTGACAGAGAATGGCTCAGTATAAGAGTTCTACCAGTATAGGTGCTTCTTTGCCTGAAGATGGAAGTGCCGTGCTTCTTTAAAAAATTACATGATAGGCAAAGTAAAAAAAAAAGTGTCAGTTAACTTTGGTCATGCTCTGTTCCCTTGTTTGTCGACATGTGATGATTTGGTGATGGCATTGGTGTGGTTCCTCATGCTATGGTTTGGCACTTCATACGCAAATTTAAGATGACCCCCAAATACCTAAGGACCAAATTTAAGGAAAAAAAAACCCCACCTTGCATTTGAGTAAATACAGTACTGTGGTAAATGATGCATATTCATCTACCATGTATAATGGCTTTTGAGTAACTGGGTTACACCCTGGTTGCCAGGGTTACCATTGCAGCTATGGTTATCACAGAGGTTGAGGCAGACTATATTGTCTGTGTGATATACACTGTGCCCAAAGAATAGTTTTTATAATTAAGACAAAATTTGTTCTCTGTGAAGTATTAACTGAGGATGGGGAAACAGTTCAGCATCAGGCATTGGTTCATTTGGTTTCTACGGTTACCTTATTTTGATGGAGTACAGCATGAATATATCAGTGGCCTGTAGTGGCATACATGTGGATAATATAATGATTACAACAACAACAAACCAGCAATAATAGGGGCAACTGGAACCATTTAAAAATCACTCTGACAATACCTGGTGGGGAGGGGGAAAGAGAGAGAGAGAGAGAGAGAGAGAGAAGGAGAGAGAGAAGGAGAGAGAGAGAGAAAGAAGAAGAGAAAGAAAGAAGACGAAGAAGGGGAGAGAGAGAGAGGGGGGGGGGCATATTGGGCACTGCACACACACTACAGAAAGTACTAATGTCATAGTACATAACATACAAGGTGAGACCCAAAATTTTTAGACAATTGTTATAAAACACAGATAACTTCTTATATGGATATGATTAATTTTTATTCTTCAAAATACATTCCTCCTTGATCAATACATTTGTTTGCACGTTCCTTCAACTTCTTCATGCCCTCCAGGAAAGCAGCTCCCTTGTCACTGCACACTGAATTTCTTCCACTGTTTGAAAATACCACCCTTTTAAGGAAAATTTTAAATTGAGGAAGAGAAAGTATTTGGCAGGTGCAAGATCTGGCGAGTAAGGTGGGTGGTGGAGAAGAGCAACGTTCGTGTTCACCAGAAACTTCTTTACAATTGCAGCGTTATGAGATGGCGCATTATCGTGAAGAAGGAACCACTCACTGGACTGGAATTTGGCTGTTCTAACTTGTCGAATTCTCTTCAGTAGCCGGTCCAAAACACCCACATAGAATTATGCATTTACTCTCTGCCCTTCAGAGACAAACTCTCAATGAATTACACCTTCTGCATTGAAAAAAACAATTAACATTGTCTTCACTCACAATTTTTGAAATTGCAGTTTCTTTGGTTTTGGAGAATTTTGCCCCACACACTCTGACCTCTGTCGTTTGGTGGCCGGATCGTGGGCGAAACACCATGTTTCGTCACCGGTAATGAAATTTTCCCAAAAACGTTCATCTTGTCCCATTAAAAGAAGATCCTGGCAGTAAACAACACGTTCTTGTTTCTGCTCTCTGGTCAAGGCGTGAGAAAAAAATCTTGCACATATCTTTCTTTTTCCCAAGACTTCAGTTACAATCTGTCAAACTGTCTCCTTACCAATATTCAAGTTATCTGCAATCACTTGGAGAGTGGTACGATGGTCTTCTGTCAGCAGACAATGAACAGATTCCACGTTTTTGTCTGTTCTGGCAGTCAAAGGATGACCACTTCTGGCATCGTCCTTCACATCTTCCCTTCCATCTCGAAAGCGAGCACACCACCGATACACATTAGCGCGACTCATGGCAGCGCTACCATAAGCCTTATTAATCAGTTCAATCATTCCCACAGCACTTTTACCGGCTTTAACACAAAATTTAATTGCCACTCTCTGCTCCTCCATGATGCCGATGACAAGGCAAAAAATCTTCACTTGCAAAACAAGTTCGTATTCACAGACCACTGAACGAAAACCGTTGAAGCCTGGTCACGTGTTACATGAAGCATAGTACTACATAGTTATGGTGTCAGCCGCTAGATGTAATGCACAGCACTCTTAAAATAACTCATCTAAAACTTTTGGGTCGCACCTTGTATTTCATGGGCGAAATAACGTTACATGTAGCACACATTGTAAATACAGAACAGATGCAACACTATATACCACAGAAACATGGTTTGTTTCAGGTATATAATTATAAATACCCTGCATAAAGGTGATATCAAATACAATAACAATAAAAATAATAATAATAAAGGACAACAATGACAACACCTACTTACATAACATTTCTCAACTCTGCCATGCGTAGTACAAACCCAACCCATCTCATCCTTGTTTTTACAATCATTACAATCATCCTAATAACATTTTGTAAAATGTACAAATTATGAAGCTCCTATTACCTCCCTTTCTTTTGCTTCCCATAAAGCCCCCCCCCCTCTCTCTCTCTCACACACACACACACACACAAGTCCTGTTTGCCTAATAAACACAATGTAAGTGTAAAAAATTTTGTTGTGGCTCTTCTCACTGCTTAAGAATATTAACGTAAATATGGGTTATTATATTATTAACCCTGAGACAGTAAAGAGGCAATCCTGTCTTTTGATATTCTCATCCTTAACATTGTAAATAAACTGTAGACACTTGAATATTATCAGTTACTAAGTCAAACTGCTACAAACCTTGGTGTTACCAAGTGACGGAGGAGGACCTAGGACATCCCTCCAGTTATGTGTCAGTGTGGTGGACTGTGCAGGAGAGCTGGTGGTACCAGAAGGCATACGTTTCCTCTTAGTGACACTGACTACAGGCCGCCCACCTGTACCTCCATGATCCTGTCTTCCAGCAATATCTTCAATGTCAACTGGTTTGGTTTGCGGCACTGATTGTGTTGCAAATAAATCTGTTTCAGGCTGAAAATTAACATTAACACAACTCCCACTGTAATAAAATCGAACAGCCTTCACAAAAAGTGTATTAACTAAACCATACCACTGTACATAAATCCCCCAGTTATAAACATTCAACTCCCAAACAAGGCCATTTTCTAACATTTTAAAATAATTTGGCCATGATGAATTTGAATGCAAGTACCTACCTAAAAATCTACATGATATAATCCCAGAAGAAAGTAGTTTTCATAGTCATTCATTTTTTGCAGGTTCATATGCATGACCCACTCAATGCACAACTACAATTTGCAGCACAACACAGCATGCACATTTCTGAGTATGTTCTGGCAGTGGTCTTGCCTCACCTAATGCACTCTACTCAGTTCATTGTTCGTTGCTTTCAGAGCAACAGCAGGGAGAATTCAGTGAAAGTGTAAGCTAAACAAGGCCCTATTCATGATCGCAAAATGTTATGGGATTCAACAATTTACCTAGACACAGTATTATCTGTACAAATTACAAATTAGACATATCAAGCCTACAATTTCTGTGTCACCCACACAGCTGGACATTGTAACCATGGCAAAAACATCAGACAGAAGCGAGGAAAACTTTGATAGAATATGGTACCAAACATTTAAATGTGCATTACAAAGTTAATTTGTACTGACTTAGCTATGTACTTCAACCAAATGGCAAATATGACACAGGTACTATAAGCTCAGCAATTACAATGAGTGATTTCCTTTTGTGTTCAAATTGTACTGCTCATGTTTTCTGCAAGTCAATGAAAAGGTTTCATATTTCTATGTACAGTGATGTTACCTACTATTTAAGACAGCCATGTGTCTGAGACATCCAACATAATTGTTGGATACACACTGAAAGAGGTAACCAAGTATGGAAGTGTAATGAATGCAGACCGTAATTATAATGTTCATTATTAATTTGTAAAACATTGTACATTTTAGTGTTACATTGCATGATACTTTAGTTAACAGGAAACGAATAGTTGCAAACGCTGCACAAGCTGGCAGTTCATTATACTTGGACTATGCCTGAACTTGCAGTGACGTCTCCTCAGAGTTTATTAAACTTCAAGGAATGTCTTAGTTGCAAGGTTGATTTTATAAATTTTCCCATTTAAGTAAAATCACCCTCACTCGCTCACATACTGACATACTGTTTGCTCGCCGAACTGCTGTGCATTCCCGGCTGTATGGTGCCTACAAGCTGATGATTTACTACAAGCTGAAGATTTACTACAAGTGAAATAACACGCAATTGATAAGCAGCAGAGTGACTAAAATGATAAAGTGTAGCTGTTCTTTATTGATGAAAGGTGAGTCTTGTCAACTGCATTGAAAATACAATTTGGCTATAAATTTTTTTTGTGAGTTGAGCAATTTTGGCAATTTTGTTTGTTGTGCAATTGAAACTCTAAATTCAAAATTTACGCAACTTAGACTACAATTATACAAAGAGGCGAAGCAACTATTTTAAATTAAATTTGGACTCAAATTTTGTACTTATTTAGGAATTTACTAAGTTTATTGGAAACGATATTAATAGTTTGTTGGTAGATTAGAATATAGGTATATTTGTTTGGAAAATTGGATATTTAATTGAGATTATGTTATATTATCCTTGAATCCCGAATTTTGAATCCCCATTGATAACAATGAGAGCAATTTGACGATATTAGTAGATTTGATGTCGTCTGGTGGCAGCAATTAGTAATTTATGTAAGGGCATTTCCTAGAGTGGGAATTTTGTAGTATAATTCCGCTCAGTGCTGAACCGCGGTATTAGTGTAGGCACACTTTTACCCGGGGGCACTACAGAAGAATCTGATATGGGGATCCTTAAATATAAAAGGAAACAAGCTCTCAGTGATGATGATGACTTTTTTATATGGCATAACAAAACAAGTGGTAATATACAAGTATTACTATGTTACAAAATTCTTTCTACAGAGGAAGTCAACAGACACGCTACTGGGATAAAAGGCATATCCAAGTTGTTACAATTCTGCATTATAGCACAAATCCAGCACATATATAACTCCTGCAGATGTGTGAAACTTACATCAATCTGTGGATCCAGGTTTTTAGGTTTCACAATAAATATTTCATTAATCCTCCTCTGTTTCAATGTATCATTCTTCTCTAGCATTTTCTTGTGGAGCCAATCAGGATGTCTCACTCTAGGCACAGGATTTGCTAGCTGTAAGGAAGACAAATATTTAACATGCAAATAGATATGGGTAGCAGGCTATAAAGGAAAAGTGTGAGACATAACCTACATAACCCAGAAATGCAAAATCCCAGGCACCAGGCCACCAAGGAAAATAACTTTATTCAATGGTGCCCAATATTTGTGGGCCCTCCATATGGAATTTGATTCATGTTACCCATCTGGCACATTGAATTTTGAGGTGGCTCCTAGAGTTTTGAAAAATCCGAGCATCCCTGGTTTAACCTAGTGATATATATTATTTACAGTGATCAAAATATCTGCATAATATTCATTGAAATATTTCAACACAAATAACACAAAACTATCAATATATTAGCACATATATTTTCTAATTAGTAAACCATTTAAACTTAACTTTAATCCAGCAACAATTCACAGTAACTGCAGTAAACTGAACATGTGGGCATCTAGAATTTGTTAATACTTCACACTAAGGATTTTCAAATCATCAAAGGCTAAATTGATGATCTGCTTACAAACCAAAATTGGAAAATCAGCAACAACCATCATACTCTCAAGTTCAAAACACATTTTAGATGCATGATCTAAATACAGAAGGCATGAACTTCTGGCTACATGATTTCTCTTAATAACACATCCATCACTTGATGCTTATGATTGTGTCAGACCATTTTGAATGGTGGGGGCAGGAGATTATGCTTATTCTTTTAGTTTTCTTAAACTTGCTAAAATTTCTGGTTATTTTGTTTTCAATCCTTCATTTCCCTGTGTCTTTTGAAAATGATTAAGGTAAAAAATATCTTCCAAAATGGTTTCTTGTTAGGTGAATGCTGATCTGCACAAAACAAGAGAGAGAGATTATAAACCACAGTCTCTAAAGCGATACCCAAACGCCCTAGAAATAAACTCTGACATAGTCTGTAAAAGAAAAAAACATGCCTTAAACCACTGAAGAAGTTGGGCTTGTATTCAGCACCTTCTAAGGTCTGACCCACACAAGCATACATAGACAGCAGTTCGGACTGTTTATGGAAAAACTGGACCATCTCCTGTATGCCGAAGCATGGAAAACATACTCTATCACTGAATATAAATATACTAAGTGACACTTCTTTGCAACATGTATGTTTCCTGAAGCTAACAATGACACAGGATAAGAATCAAATTTTTGTGTTACAATGTCAACATTTTCACACTCTAACAAACAGCACATAGTAAACCTTATTCACAACATGCTGCATATATTGTTTCATTATATGAGACAAAAATAATTTTTAGTCCTGTCACATTTCCTGTATGGCTTTATTTCCTATTTACTTTTATATATATGCACTAGACACCAAATTTAGGAAAAAGATTAAAAATTTATTCTCCTTGTTGATCAGGGTCCAGCCCATACCCAATAGCAACATAATATGGAAAACATTCTATCCAGCTTCTTCCCAAGAACATAAAACCATAAAACTATATAGTAGTAACATCTGGGAAAATGTAAATGAGAAATTCGAGTCTTGTTGTTGTTTTCAAGATTATGTGGCACCCTAATGACCAACAGAACACTAAGGACATCTGCGGTCAGTTTAACCACATTAGAGAAGTGAAAAAGATAGCATTACTTCAACTTTGAAATGTTCTGAGATAACCAAATACTTACGTGTTTGGTCAACGTGAAGTATTGTTTTGACTTCTACGCTGAAGAAGAATTTATATTATGTGTACGAGATGCAGACTTCTGCTGAGTATTCAAGGTAAGCTGTGTTGGACGTGTTAGAAAACCGTTTTGAGTTAACTTACGCGAATTGAGCAATTTTGGCGAACAACTATTTAGGAAAATTATTTAAAAATTTATTTTAAATTCCCGGTATATATTGGGCTATATAAAGGAAGGCAAGACAAGTATTTGGTCAAATACTACATTTAAACTTTTTATTTGTTACATTGTGATGGTGTAAATTATGGTTGTTTTTATATTTATATTTTTACATTAATATTAAATATTTTTGGGTTAATTACTAAATTTTACTGACATAATTGACACACTGTTGACTACTAATTGATGTCCCTGGAATATTAGATAAACTAATTGAGAAATAAAGATGAGTGTATTTTGTATTTTACTTCGTTGTGTGGCAGAGCAGTTTTCCAGATTTCCGACAGTCTAATTTTGAGTGTAAATCTGGCTGGTGGCAGCATAGAAATTAGTGACTTCGGCGCTGACGTTAATACCATGCCCCTTTAAATTATAGTGTCTTCACGAGGCAGGTGCAGTTAGGCCAGGGTACCATCTCGGGAGGCATTACAAAACCATATTTACTTTCCCTTCTACAAAGTTCCCTAAAACATATGTTAACCAGGTTTTACTCTACGTGATGACACTTAACATAGACATGTCCTTGCTACTAACCCCTTGCATAGCAGCTGGTATAGTGATAATTTTTTGAATGGCACCACCAAATCTCTCAATGTAGTAGTCCCAGTCCAACACTTGGCGGATGTCTACATCACCAAGCGATGAGTCTTTAAGCCACTTTCGCAGGTAATGCCGCTTTATGCTAGGCTCTGACTGGAAAATAGCCAGTGGGATGGCCCTATAACAGTAAAAGTAAAAAACTATTAAAACAGTGTAACCCTACCACTGTTTTTAAAAAAATAACACAACAAATAAAAGCAATAAGTCAGCTATCACACAGAACTGGGAGGGAGAGGCAGAGTGGCTGGGATGATTAGAAGTAAGCATGGAAAAGGTATAGAAAAGAAAAAAATTTTGAAAAGTGAGGGAGAGGGTTGTTGGAATTAGTACCTTTCAGTGACAGGTGCTCCCTCTGGTTTCTTCGAAATGATAAATCTGCAAGCAAGACCTGCATCTTTCACCATCTGGTCTCCTAGAAATTCTGCTAGACGCTTTGCAGTAGATATTGAAGTAGACTTCTGCCCACCATAATCCTCCAGCTTGCGGGACATTGAGCGGTTTTCTGAGATTAACTCAAACAGCTCTGAATCTGGCATATTGCAAGCCTATAGATATTAAAACAAAATGTGTTTTAAGAGTGGAATGAGACAACATACAGACTGCCACTCTATAAGAAACCAAACAAATATTTTCTATTGTTTTTGTTATAAATACACCAATAAGCCAGAGACATTCACATACCTAGATGGGCGGCAAATTTGCTAAAACAGTACACTGACTTTCATAGAGAGCAAATCTGTTTCATTACATGTAAAATTATATGTTTTGAAACACATGTTACAATGTTCCTATCTGTAAACAAGTAATATGTTACTGTGAATGTATAACTAACAGGATTTACTCGTCCTTATTAGTTGCAGACTGCGGGGGTACGTAGTGTGCTCATGAATAGTACTTAGTTGAACACAGGGTGTTCAGTGTAATAGTTCTGCAAAGCATGTGTCTTGGAAAAAGTCACCATTTGAACAAAATACCCTGTGTGAAAAAATTATGTGGAAATAATGTTAACATCTGATTCAATCCAGTGCGATACAACAATAAAATAAGTAAAGTCATGATCTAACCGAACATAAATTTCATGACACTGGCACTGAAATGAAACCAAACCTTAAAAAACTTCTGTGCCTGTTTGCTCTTCAAACTGGAGCGTTAAAAGTCTCTGCTCCCACAGCAACACTAATTTTTTAAAAAAACTATGGCCATAAAAAGATACAGCCATACAAGGACTCTTTTCTCCTTCCTGGGAAGCAGGAAGCTACCCGGTAATGAAAGTGGTTTATAGAAGCAGCAACCAATGGATTTCTTGATCAGGAACTTACATCATATACATCGAAACAAAAGTCAGACACATCTTGGGACACTCACCTTACTGTAAAGAACATCAAGCCAGTAATCAGCCACTTTTGCTACAGACTCATAACAAGTCTCCAGTGTGTTACCCTTTAGGAATGCCTCAAACACAGACGACTGGAATATCTTGATTAGTTGCAACTCTCCTCTGCGCTTAACTTCAAAGCTGTAACATAATTTCCCAGGAATAAAACAAAGAATACCTGGTAGCTCAAACAATCCATGGAAACCAAGAATATGCCAATATGGGCCCACCAAACCCCTGTTTAGTGGGTAACAGAAGTTCCACCCCTGGGCATAAAGCAGCCAGAGCAAGAGGGTTGCCATTCATCTCCTCCACTTATTTCTAAGGTTATGAAAGCATCATAACACCAAGCACCTAAATGCTAAGTAAAATAATGCTTTGGCACAAATACAAATTTACCTTTAGCTACACTTTGGCAGGTCCTTAGTCCCAGTTTCAACTCAAATGTTTATGAAACCTGGAATGGCTTACTTCTTCCCTACACCCCCCCCCCCCCAAAGGAAACTTTAATTAAGACACTACTACAAATGTCACTGCCTTACTGATTGGTTTTGAGAATGGTGCAACAGTTAACATATTATGTAAAGTTACACCTGCATGAATAAATTAAGGGCAGTTAAACTGACATAAACACATATTTTTACTAACAAAGTTACTAATATCATTTATCTCCCCACAAACAAAAGGAAAACTGGGGTATATAAGTTACATAGCTAATTGGCAATAACCATTACATTCAATCTGGACAGTGCAAAATATTTAGCAGCGTGTTACTATAATTGCAACCTCTAGTGCCTGCATGGATTTTATGCCCTCACAAAACGTATTCATTAAACATATTCACTTACATAAAGCAAGCATGAAAAAAAAAATGCATTCCAGGAAGCAGCTGACAGAACTCATAATATCTTCATGTTCAGGTTGTTACTATACTGACAAATTTATGGTTTTTGAAGTTTTAATGTTTTTGGCAGAAGTTAGTACTGAAATTAGAACCTTTAAATACAAGGCTAGTACACCAACCACTGAGGTGGCCAAGGAATGGCTGCTGTACCTAACTTATATTAGCCATGTGGTCAATTCATAACTCATAGTAATGGGATGAGAAATAACATATCTGCCCGTATCATGACAACTAGTCACTTAAAAATGACAGCAGTGACAACTCCTGTTGAATTGTCATGTACAGTGCATACCAAAAACAGCAGTACCTCATATAAAATGGTTGTACCAGACTTACTTCCAGTAAGCAGTAATGATGGATAATGCACCATATAAACCCATCCAAAAAAAACAAACCCCAAACAATTACATGAAAAATGAACATAACTGCCTGGTTGCAAGCAAACATATACCGTCCAATGAAATTTTGTGGACAGCAGAACTATCTCATCTGAGTGAGAGGTACAAATCATGACAGAAATGCTGCCACATCCACACAATTTTGGAGGTACAAGGACACACAGTGACAGAATAACCTTCCTTCACTTGTTACATGGATAATACAGAGTTGGCTTGGATGAAAATAGAGCACCTGATAGGTGAATGTAATAAAACAGGTGTTTTACTGCTCTTCAAACTTAAAAGCATAAAGCAATAGACTCTAGATGCCATCACACCTGACGATTTAGCAGGATGTTGCATGCATGTGCGTAAGACAAAGCAGAAATCCTGTACAAAGACATTACCTTGAAGAATGAACTGAATGCATCATTATTTCCTCCAGCAATCATGGAATCTTCTAATGAGTCACTGAATGACACATTTATCAGTGAGAGACAGCAATAATTCTGACCAAAGAGATGCTCACATGTGATAAATATGGCCTTCCATGCCCTTCTTTCCTCAATTTTTTTTTTCCACTGTCCTTAATTTTGCGTAAGTTATTCAACTTCACAACAATACATGTGTACCAAAGAGATGCTCACTTGTGATAAATATGGCCTTCCATGCCCTTCTTTCTTCAATTTTTTCTTTCCACTGTCCTTAATTTTGCATAAGTAATTCAACTTCACAACAATACATGTGTAATAAACACATATGAATGTAAAACTGACTATATACATGCATTCTGTAAGTGTTTTTAAATCCCATTTAGTGAAATCAATATTTCAAGTGTTCATCAAGGTTATATGTACAACAGTGCATCAGTGGAAAGGTCATTTGTGGTAAATGTAGCTACAGATGGGAAAATGTTTGTTCAATAAATCAACTCTGTTGTTTAAAAACAATATGAAATAGAGATATGTATTTTGGGGGAAATAAATATCAATAAACTACACGCACATAGCAAAAAATGTAAAAAAATGAAGAAAAATTCAATTGTACATATAGTAGTTACTACCTACCCTTTCAGTTCTGCTAGACTCCCATCATGATTGAACACAGCGTAACGTTTCTTCAGCTTCTTGCCTTCCTCTTTTGAAGCTGGCAACACCATTGCCAGATATGGACCATCTACTTCAAAGAAAATTGAGTTCTCACTGTGCTGTGTGTACATCAGTGTCTCTGGATCTACCAGTTCATGGTACTGATGATTAGTAAAATGATCCTGAAAAAGAATAAGAAAATAACTGCTGTGCTTTTCATTATAAGATGACCCTACATAACAGTCTTCAATTTTCTGGGTGGGGGGAGAGAACTATTATATAATGGGATTAACTTTGTACAGGATCTTCAGATGACCCCTCCCCTCTCTCCTCCAGATTTTCATATGATGAACTGTGAAAAATGTTCATAATCATAATCATCTTCTTCTTGGATGGCACTAAAGTATAATGCAAACCTTCACCTCTTTCATGAACTCTCCCCATTCATATCTGTATTTTTTACCTCTCTTTCCAGTTTTTAATTTTGCATCTATTAATACCTGTTTGTACACACTTCCACCATCTGTTTTTTAGTTTCCCTCTTAGCCAGCTTCCCTGGGGTTTATTATTAAATACATGACTCACTTTTCTTTTATGACTCATTCTATTAATATGAGCATCCAATTCAACCAACTTGCTCTAACAAATGAAAGTATATCTAAATCTCCAGACAGCTGTGGTGTTAATTCCATTATTATATCACTTTCTCCAATTTTCATGTACTTTAATTTTCCCAGACATTCTTCTTAACACTTTTCTTTCAAGAGCAGCCAGCTGTCTAGTAATATTTTTATTCAGTGTTTCAAGATAAATTTTCACCTTACGTACAGGTAAATATGGTGTGGAAGAGTTGTAACAACAGTTGCTTTATGCATTTAACTCATACGAAATGCAGGACACCCCTTCGGCATGAAATTACAAAGTTCATCCTGTGCTTCAGCACCATGACACAAACACATTCAGGAAGGCATACGTGATATCCTAGCCATTTTTGATCTTGGCACTCAGAGTGGGATGAGTAGTCAGCGACACTTTACCTCTGGGAAATGGCCATTGGATAGGAAGCTGGAATGGCACCAGAATCACTTTCGATATTGTTGCGAGGACAAATATCCCTGCTCCTGCCAGGTATTATGTCCAAAAGCCCGTAAAAATTGTTTGATCATCCTGCTACTTGCTGAGTTCTAACACACACTTGACTTCTATTAGACCAAGCTCCCAACAGCCAATCTCTCTCTGTCCTTGCAAGTCCTGACAGAATTTCCTCTTTGTCAAGCCTCTCCTCTGACAGCCACTCCTCTAATTTCTCTCAAAGCATTTCCCTGACAGCAAATCCTTGTCTCCAAACCTTGCACTCTTTCCAAGACTGATGCAGATATAGTCCAGCCTCACCAAAACAATCCTGAACACAACTCTCTATCTGCACCTAATGGATGGTTCCAAAATGAAACACGAAAAACTAATGTCATCAAAAGTACATTATAATCTAAAAATCAACAACATAGAAGCCTTTTGAGGTTAATTTCACATTCAGGTAGTGTAAATTTATAATCCAATAAAATTCTATTTAAGTCATAAGATTTAGTGATTCTTAAGTCATATTTTTATTTATAATCATTTAATTTACGCATTCATCCATCACCTTCTGTCATAAACTGTAATAAAGAAAAGTGAAAAGACATCTTGTTAAGGGGACAGGGTCTGTCCCCACCCTCACTCTAAAAATATGGTCAACACCTGCTCAGTTGGGCCTGACAGTACCTGGGAAGCAGGCTCCTTCCAAGATACTGTATATCCTGATCCAGCACATTTATGCAACTATTCTACAAAGAAGTGCCTACATTTTAATTATCTGATTCTTTTACACCATGTCAGCTGTGCACAAAAGTGGCTAATTTGGACTGATGCCACACTGCTTTGGTTTGATTCCCTGATGACGGACCTGTGCAGATCGAAACATGTAAGAATGTTCAGCGAGATTTTATGATATAAATATCCAAGGAACAATTTTGTGCATTGTGTTGGTTTCATGTCATAAATTAGTTATTGATAATACATGGAATGAACATTATAAAGTTTATATAAGTGAAAATTGTAATATTTGTTAAAGTGTTTTAATCATAATTTGTTTTCACTTCTTAATACTAAAATCTAATTATGTGAGAAAATTGAAGTGATCACCAGACATGTTGGTTCTTTATGGCAATTCATAAAATAAAGGTGAATGGACTCATACGTGGGGCGACCCAAAAAAAACCAGATTTTTTCATGAGCGATTGATTTATTTAAAGAATTACAAAAAATTCATTAGTCGCCTTCAAAATACTCTCCATTGGATGATATGCACTTATCCAATCTCTGTTTCCACTGTTCGAAACATCTCTGGAACTCCGCAAGGTGGATGCTGTTCAGCGCTCTTGTCGAAGCTGCGATAACGTCCTCCAAA
>Ga0131853_10001063_pt1 | contig 49893 bp, 44 predicted proteins | sample TergutLab28metaG_FD_92764 | JGI IMG/M metagenome (GOLD analysis project Ga0131853, IMG submission 92764) | Labiotermes labralis P1 segment gut microbial communities from Petit-Saut dam, French Guiana - Lab288 P1 (version 2) (version 2) | ecosystem: Host-associated > Arthropoda: Insects >...
GAAAATAAATTGGGTATATAGTAAGCATATTTTTGATTGCCGTGCCAAGAAGTATTCGTGGCAATGCAATTCAGTGCCAGGACAAAAATGAATACTTGAAAGACGCTATACTAGCAGTATTGACGACCGAATGTAGAGTTTTTGAACAACATTGTTGCCTCTAGTCTTTCCTATTTTATTTTCAAGACAGGGCTATTGGTAACGAGGGTTAGATAAAAAAATTCTAGTATGAAACAACACTAGAATTTTTTTGCTTGCCATAAAACAATAGATGTGATGACTAATATAAAATGGACAATATATTTTTCCCAGCGCATAAAAAAATTGTTAGCACCCCGACCAATAGGAATATTATATATTGCAAAACAAAAAAATAAGGATGAGATGCCTACAGCATGACATGAATTAGGTTTTAAGCGGAGTAGGTTTTGCGTTTATATAGCCCAATTTAAATTTTGTCATGCTGTAAGCATCTCATTCTTACCAAAAGACGAAGTATTATCTTCCTCATTATATAATCTGTCCTTGCTATTAAGCGAATTCTTTTTGAGTTCTCTAATTCTCATACACAAGCAACTAAAAAGATGACTAATGCCGTTATACTATCGGCAAGCTTAAAAACACATTGCCATAATCAAAATCTAGTACGATTTTTATGGTAATAGGCACATAAACATCTCTTAATTGATATAAAATTTCCTGAAAATCATCTGCCTCTAAAACTAACTCTAACAATTCACCCAACTTTATCTGTGCATCAATTGACAATTCAATGGTCCTTAATAATGTTCTATCATGTTGAATTTTCAAATTGCCCGCTTTAAACTCACTCAAAATACTCATTAAATAACCAAAATCACTATCAATATTTTCTATGCCCATTAAATTTAAAATATCAAATAATTGAGAAAACACCTCATTAAATCCTTCTAAATTATTTGAAATTAAACTATGTTCTCCCTCAATATCAAACAACTCCAATTCAAGCGACATCATAAATGTTTCTACTAAATTCAAAAACATATCAACACTATCAATAGGATTATTAACATTGTCGTTTGCAGCATTATTAATAGCATGATTTAATAAAATGATTGCTGGATTATGTGTTTCATCTAAGACTGCTATATTAGTGTTCTCTCTAATAAATGTATCTGCTTGCTGTTCATTGCACTCTATTTTTCTATACATTGTCAATTCTCTTTGCCCGTCTAACTCCTCAACAGCAAAATATGTGTGATTTTGATTTTGATTAATGCGCATAATATTGTTAAATCTTTCTATTGACATATTAAAAAGATACTCTTGCACATCAATAATGCCCATATACAACATCAATATAATCATGCTTGCAGTGCCAGTATCAATAATCTCAGCTGACACTAAAGCTTCTAACGCAGGATAAATCATACTTATAAATTGATTAGAATCCAAAACTCCCGCCTTAGCACTAAAATTAATTGCATTGTTTGGATACGGATTAAGGACACTTAACAAACTAATGGTTGTTCTTTTTATATTTGACCATTCATCTTGAGTAATTATCGTATTATTGTTGTTGTTATTATTGTTATTGTTGTTGTTATTTCCATTATCACTATTATTAATAACAATTGAAATAGCCTCACTGAAACTAGAACTGACAAAACTTTCTTGCGCAACTGCCATTACAGAAACTAAATGCGTACCGCTTGCTAGATTTAATGGTGCAACACTAAAACTATTGCTTAATGCAGCATGCATAACACTATTAACTCTTACGATATAAGAAGCAGCACCAAATACTTCGTCCCACGAAACAATATCCCCCTTTATTTGTATATTATTAGGGGGTAACAGTGTAATTGTATCATTTTGAGCTGGCACATCGCATGCAATGAATAATAGTATTGCTGCTAAAAACAATGTTAAAAATGCTTTTTTATTTATTTTTTTCATATTACATAAATTAAACGGCGACAACTTAATTAATACCATAGCTAAGCCACAAACAAGAAAAATAATTATTCTAGTCAAAAACTTGCAAAAATCATATTTTAGGCTAGAAAACAAGCCCCGCTATACTACATTTAATGTCGCATACGCTACGTTAAAATCATTGCGAACCTCTAAAATAAACGAGCCTCTTCCCAATAGTTGTATAAATTCATTGCTAATAGTAAACCCAGTAATATAAATTCCGTTTAAAGACGGGATTGCTATAGGCAAAATAATGCTGCCTAAAAGAGATAGGAAAGGAATTTCATTCCCGTCATTATCTCTAATAGCAGTTAAATCCACTCCTAACATCTGCGGAGGAACCCTATAACCTAAATCTATAGTATTAAACGAAATAGGTGCATTTCCGTTTAATATATCATAAAGTGTAAACTCATACAATAATTGTCCATGCTCATTTCTTATAGCAAAAATAGCGCCGCTATCATCAAAGGTAGAATATCTAAAATCTCTATTGTCTTCGATAGGTAAAACAGGAAGATTTGTTATTCTGCCGCTATCTATAATTTCCTGCAAAATAGAAGGCAGCGGCAGCCCCAAGCTATCAAATAAATTTATTATAGGCTCTAGCATATCTAAAAAAGTTTCTAGCACATCCTCTGGCAAATCAAAATACTCAGGAGTTTCTAAAAGCAGTAAATCATATAAATAAGCAATACCGCTAAAGCCTATTACTACCCCATTATTCACTGCACCGCTTAAAATTTCATCTAAAATAACAACAAAATTATCATTTACAAATTCTATAGCCCTATCACCTGCTAAATTATGCTCTGCATTAAATATCATCAGCATCTGCTCTTTATCGCTAGAGGTTCTAAGTGAATGGAGACTTGAAAATACCCAAATTCTATAACCTTGCCCTGCTATTAAACCTGCCTCTCTTAAAGCAGAAGCTGGCACTACCAGCCTTGTATTTCCGTTGGGCAGTTGCTGCAATTCAAAACCTAGCATCTCATCATACCTAATCATAGCCCGCCTTGCCTCACTTGCACTATTTGTATCTAAAAATGAAACCCCTAATATATTATCACCTATGTGATTGACAAGCTCAATATGAATTTGTGTAAAATGAATATGGTCGGGCGCAATGTTTATAAATGGAGCATCCATCCCTGTTGCTTGATTAAACGGAGTAGTTATTGCATTTTGACCAAAAGAGAAAAATATTCTCTCTCCGATTATTATCAAATTTGTTGTTAAATCTAAGCCCCTATCATTAGTGACAGTTATTGGTATACTATTACCCGCAGTATAATCATCTCCCAAAATATTTTGAACTATAGAATTTTGAATGGTAATAGTGCTTCCGTTTATTGCAAATTGCGTTGGCGAAAGCAAAGTACCACCCACCCTAACACCAATATTTTGCATGCTAATATTGCCAATCAAATCAAGAACCAGCGGAGGATTGTTTCTTAAGTCTATCGGAAGCACCTCTAAAGCAATTGTATACCTTATTACACTTTGTCTAAGCAGCAAAATTAAGGAATCAGTTTCAACTCTAATGATGTTTTCTGAATAGGTATCACAACATTCACACCTTGTATTATGCCTAAGCTGAGCCCCTTCAAAACTTAAGACTCCATTATTAAAAGAAAAATCTAATACTCTGTTTTGCGGATGCTCTCTAGTACCTAAAAGTATAACGCTATTAATATTATCACCAATAGACAAATTAATATCAAAATTTATAAATCTATTTGCCTCAGAAAAACCTTCACTCCCAGGCATTACATTTTGCGGCTCTCCGCCTAAAGCACCTTGCATAACTAAACTAAACCTAGAAACAGGCTCTCTTGTCCTTGTTAGCGTGCTTAATAGATTAAGAGTATACACTCCAAACCTATCCACACCTGCATAAATTAAATCCTCTATCTTGACAATTAAAGCATTTTGTTCTTCATCAAACTCACTATCAATTCTACGCCCGTCAAACTCAATTCTGTGATTAGCTAAAGATGCCTCACCAGCCGACTGCAGCACTGCAATTCCTTTAGAGTTTCTACCATTTTCTAGTTCTATACGCATACCGCTTAAAATAGTAGGAATATTTAGCCCTGCCGGAGTAATTCCTTCTATTCTGCTGTTTATAGTAATAGGATTCATATCAGCAACCCTTTCAAGAAAAGGTCTGATATGAGAGGGTGCATTATCAGGAGCTAATAGCATATGCAAATCAAAGCGCTGATTTAAACCTCTAGGAGTGTTTGCACCTGCATGATCACTAACTAACCCAACAACACTGCCCGTAGCATCTTGCAAAATAGAATGACTAAAGGTGGCAAAATTATTTTTTTGCTGTCCCTCGTCTGTAACCAAAATTACAGGAATGTTAATTAAAAAAGCACCATTTGGTTGCTCATATCTTGCCTCTCTTGCTAATAGCCATGCCCCGCCCGTCCGTATTTGCGTTGAATGTCCTCTGCCAACAGGCGGCGGACCTTGATTATTGTTATTAGTAAAAATTCTATTCATAAGCGAGGGAATCATACCGTTTATACTCCCGCCCATAATTCTAGCAAACCCCTCATGATAAGGGTCTGTCATTTCAGGAAATTGAATATCGTTGCTTAATAACCAAGTAAAAAAATGATTCTCATTGCCCTCTATACTCATATGCGAACCGCTTCTAGCAGGCATTGAAAGCAGCGGAGAAACAGAAATATCATGAAATATATTGTTTCTTGCAATTACAAAATTTCCAAAACTATTCCCTGCCCCTTGAGGATGCATAATTCTTTGACCATCTCTATAAGATAATGACTGACTAGCTGTCCTTACAGCTTCACCATTTTCAGGATCATCATCACCTATTCCTCCGCCAAATGAAGTCCCCAAAATACCTGTAAAACCAGCAAGACGCAGTACGCTAGAACGCACTGTTATAGGATAATTGCCATTTGGTGCAAAACCTGCACCCACTAAAGTCAAACCTTTCTCTATAATAGAATTTTGCACTGTTATGTTTGCATTATACAACCCGCTTCTAAATATACCGTTATTATGAGCTGAACCCAAACTAAAATCACGACTGCGCCCGCCTAACATACTAGTGCCCAATACTCCGATTTTATTATATTGATTAAGCCTGATTGCCGTATTGCCCTGCGGTATATTTTCTCCTGTTAAAGTAATATTATCAATTATAGAATTATTAGCTAACATATAAAAAGCATATATGTCCCCCCAGCCATAGCCAGGAAAAAATGTTCTGCCTTCAAATCCTAAGCTGCCCCCATCAGGCAATCCACGCATAGAATGTGTGTTTCTGTATCTTAATTCTTGACCCCTTGTATAAGGCGTGGCATCCAACTGATAACCATTGCCCCAAACACTGCCAAAAAACCATGTACCCTCTGCCCAAGTTTCCATTCTTCCGTTTGCACTTGTTGCATCATTTCTGTCACGATGAGTAGTTCTTATTACAATATCATCAAATCTAAACGAAGGTGCCCAGTGTGTAAACTCATTAAAGAACGCCCCTGCATCCCTATAGCCTGACCATCTTACTGCCTCTGGCGTAGCATTTAAATAGCTAGACGGAGTCGGCGTAATCTCAACGTTAAAATGTGCACTTAATAAACCATTATAATTTTCTACATTAATATAATTACCTAACGATCTTCCGTTTCTGTTAGCGCCTGTCAAAAGCACTCCGTTTATACGGCTTTGATATACACGACTGCCATTATCATAAGAAAAAACTCCATCGCTTATATAAGTATATCTTGCTATTCTTTCTATTAATTTTATGTCCTCAAAATCATAAACATTAACTGCATCTACAATATCAAAAATATACTCATACCTAGGATTAAATCCAGGTCTTAATCCTGCCCTTGACTGAGCAACAACCCGTACAGCACCTTCATTTAAAAAGTTTACTGTTATAAGTCTGTCATTAATTTCTCTGTCATAAACTACTCTGGCAAAATCAGCCGCTGAATAATTCTCTTCATACAATCTTTCAAATACTCTAGATCCAGGTTCTGTTTCTTGCTCTATCCAAACATCAATTTCAGGTGTTCCTCTATAATTCCACATTAAGTTAAAAGAAGCTGACGAAGTTTTATTGAAATTAACATCTCTCCATGTGCCATCCTCCCAAACTCCATTATAAAATGCGCCAGGAGTTGCTGTGCCGCATTCAGGCAGCGTTATGTCTCTTAATCCAAATACTCGTCTTCTGCCTATGCCTCGAGTAGAATAATTTATATGACCATGCATTGAAGAAGAAATGAATTCTAAATAATCTGTCAAGACATCTCTGACATTAACTGTATAAAACAACGTAGTCGTGCCGAAACTGCCATTAATTGTAGCTATAAAAGTGGTTGATGCCAATCTAATATTATCATGTCTTGCGTCTATTATTCCTATAGTATAAAAATCACTTCCATGCTCTAAAAAAGCAACAGGATTATCCGCTAGTGAGCTGTTTCCCACACTCCATGTTATGTCCCGCTCTAAATCAACATTAGGGTCATTTGTTAAAACTTGCGGCAATCTAAAGCGTTGTTCTAAACTTTCAAAAATTCTATTAACGGCACTTCTAGAAAGGTTATATTCATAGCCATCTTGTCTATTGCAAGCAACAAAAAAAGTTAGTGTAAAACTGACCATTAATAACAGCGCAAACGGAACTATTATATATTTTTTATTGGAATTTTTGTTTTTCATTTTCTTTCTCCTAAATTGAACCACTGACAACTGATTAGGCAACACTAAATTAAACTAAAAAATCTTTATAACAACAATTTCGCTGATAAATCTAATGCTGATTGCAACAGTATTAATTAAATATAAAACAGAAAAAACAAGATATTAAGCTATAATAATGGGTATCACTATTTGAAAATTTACGCCTAAAAAGTTTGTAATAATAGTTATATAAACCTCTCCTGCATTATTAACTTTTGCGCTAAATTCGTTAGTTTCAGCATTGTGAATTATTTCTAATATATTAGTATCGCTGCTGGAAAATTTTAGTGAAGCTAAAAAGTCTTTTCTTATCGTTGTCCCATAATTCAATAAATTTATCGGCGCAATATTAAATCCTCTTTCTAAGATGGCACCAATCGGCAAAGTATAATTTGCATCCTCTTTTATATAGTTTTTTTCAATTAAAAGATGTGGAGTAAAAACATAATCATAATCATCTATATCTTCAGCCCAAACTAAATCTTGCCTATACCCAATCCCCAATGCATAATCAATATGCCAATTTTCTCCGCTGATTCCACGTTCAAATAAATCAAAATTAAATCCAAAATAATCAAATCTTGTATTATCTGTATCAATCCTTATAAACACACTAAAAAATCTGCTTGCCCCATGCGTTATGGTTAATTCAACACCAGTAGCAGGGTCAGAAGTGCGCATATTTTGCAGCACTCTAATCCTGCCGTTTTCTACAGCTATTGCATCAGGATTAGAAATATCAAAGCTAATGGCTGTCGTGGCGTCTCTAGGCTCTACTATAACAAACTCCATAAACTCTATTATATCGCCCACATTAGCTAATAATATAAGATTGTTGGTGCCGTATTGTTGGTGAAAATTCTCGTTGGCATCAAAAATCCTTTGGTCTATATAAACCCTTTCTATCGGAACAACCAACAATGTTCTGCCAACAAAACCAATAATGGCAAGTATCAGCAAAACAATTATCACAGGTAATATAAATAAAAATAATAAAATCGTTTTTTTCATATTTTTTCTATTGCTCTATTTGATTATACCTTCTAGGTCCATCAACAAATAAGGTTATTGTAAACACTGCACCAAACACAAATGAAAAGGCTAATAATATCCACCTAAATGCATCCGTGCTTAATCCAAATTCAATCTCTTGTGCAAAAGCGCTAAGCATACCTAAACTTCCAAAACCTATACCAATAGCTACTCCTAATAAAATTATAAAATTAGCATGTCCAGTAGGCTTTGTCAATTCCCCCGCCCCGATTTGACTGCAAAGAGGCTTTCTGATGTCAAAATAAGTCCCTAATGAAATATACCCTATTGTCAAAAATGCCGCAATAAAAAGCAACATAACAACCTCAGAGCCCGCTAATCCGCTTAACGGGTCTTCACCATAAGATATGCTATGGTTAATCATGCTAAGCAAGCTCCCTATTAAAATCGCAACAAAAATAGGAATAAAAACAATAGCTGTTTTAATAAATAACTGCTTTCTATATGCAACAGGAATTAACTTAGTATGATAAATATTATATCCCTCTCTTGATATATTGCTCGCCGCAAATGACGCAGCAAGCGGAACTAGCACTATCGTAATAAAAACAGAAATTTCAAAACTTATGCCATGTGCCAAACTCCCCATGGCTATACCGCCTAGAGTACTATGCAAAGATTGATACATCGCATAATTTGCAATCCTATTGCTGAAAAATATTAATAAAGGAATTATAGTAACCACTAATAAAAATTGAAAAGTATAATTGCTTGACCTAAATATGTTTCTGCAATCCTTAACTATCGCAGCTCTTGTCGCATTGTTGCCTTTATAGTCTCCTTTTGACTTAAAGCTGCTAATCATTCCATGCTCTTTCATATAAAGACCTTTGTATTTTATATTTGCAATAAATATAGCAATTGCCAAAAGCACTATAGTCAAAGCCATAATTATTCCAAAATTTATAAAACCAGCAACTACTGTTCCATAAGTTAATCTTGCAAATGCTTTGGCAGGATATAAAAATGTCGCAACCCTTATAATAGTGTCTGCATTGTCATGCAGCATTGCTCCTAACCCGCCATAAGCAACATCTTTAACAAAACTTTGAACCATAAGCATATACAACACAACAGCTGCTATAAGCAGCAACAAATAAGAAAGCGTTGTTAAGCTAGATTTGTTTTTAATCCAAAGCGTAACTTTAAGCACTGGAAAAAATGCCATTATAGCTAAAAAAAATGGAAACACAGGAACAAACAGAATAAACAGAGGAATTATTAAATAAAACCACCACGCAGCATTTATCGCTATTCCGTATGCTATTAAGATAGGTGCTAAGATTGCTAACGCAAACAGCAATTCAAAACAATAAACCACGATTATTTTAGATATAAATATCTGTTTAGAAGAAATAGGAAATTTTAAGAGTATCTCTCTATCATTGTTTATATCTAATACCTTTATTAGCATGGGAATTAAAAAAATGGTTTGAATTGCCATAAAGCCCACTATGCTAAACGTCAAAAATTCTACAGTCAAATCTATGCCCGCCTCAATTACCGTAAATTGAGTTGCAAGCATATAATAAATGGCAATAAATCCCGCCATAAGTACTAGTGCAACAAGGCTAATCAAAATCCATTTGCCAATTGTTTTGCCTAATGTTTTATCTCTTGAGATAAGCCGCACACCAGCTCTAAATTGAAGTTTTATAAGTGTAGAAATTGTTTTCATTTTAAGCTCCTTCTAAAGCAATCAAATTACTCTAGTTCGGCAATTTCTTGCAAAACTTCCTTTTGAATTTTCCTCTGCATAGCTTTCCCTGCCTTTCTTTTGCCAATAGCTTTTGCTAAATCCTCTTCTTCTTTTAATAAATCCGCCCTTATTTTATCAAACTTATCGCTTGCCTCTTTTGTCAAACGCATAAACTCTTTTTCTAAATCTATACCCTTTTGACGATACTCTTTTAAGTCAATTAAAGCAATGACAGTACCGCCGTGAATAATTAAAGCTCTATCACAAAGCTTTTCTACTGTGTCTAGATTATGACTAGAAAATATAACAGAGTCACCGTTTGCAGCATATTCACGCATATAGTTTTTTACATCTAATATAGACTGCGGATCTAAACCTACCATAGGTTCATCCAATATCCAAAGTTTAGGCTTGTATATTAAAGCACTGATTATAGAAATGCGCTGCTTCATTCCGTGAGAATAGCTCATGATTTGATTGTTTATAGCATTAACTAAATTAAATCGCTTAACAAGATAATCAAATCTCTCTTTATAGTCTTCTTTTTCCATCTTATAAAGACTTGCAATATAACTAATATACTCACTGCCTGTTAATTTGTCATAAACTGCATGATTGTCAGGCACAAATCCAAAATTGGCTTTTGCGTCAAACGGATTTTTCTTAATATCATGCCCGCAAATCTCAATAACACCGCTATTGAACGGAATGATTCCAGTAATACATTTTATAGTAGTGCTTTTTCCTGCCCCGTTTATACCTAAAAAGCCGAAAATTTCACCCTCTTTAACCTCAAATGAAATATTTCTAGCCGATATATATTTTGCATTTTGATATACCTTATAAAGGTTTTGTACTTTTAATATTGCCATTTTTACTCTCTTGTTATATTTTTCTGTTTAGACTTGCTTTAAAAATTTTTGTCAAATCATAGAAGCAATCTATATTTAGGTAGTAATTAATATTTCAGAAACGATTAATTTATTAAAATGATAAAATGCTTTAGGCACGCTAGACACCCACACATACTTCTTGAGTGATGTAATGAACACATGTTTTTTAGAAAGAAGAGATCCTTTGCAGGATGACATAATTTAAATTGTAATATAAACGCACTTGCTACTCTGCTTAAAACTTAAATTTTAGTCATCTTGCTGCAGTATCTATATTATTCATTCTATATTTATTTTTGTCATCCTGTAAGGATCTAATCCTTAAACTTCTTCCCTGCCCTGCTAATTCAAATTTTGTCATGCTGTAAAGATCGTGCCAAGAAGTGTTCGTGGGCTTGCGTTCCTAAAGCATCTCTTCTTTATAACTATAACAGCCTCGCTAATATAGTATACACATATTATAGCACAATCAACTATTCTCCGTCAAGCGTTTTAAATCCTTAGAAAAATATTACAACCAAACCCTCCTTTATCATAATCAATAGAGGAGAGTTTGGCTGTAATATCATCCGTTTTGCTTCTTATTATCCTTCTGCTGACACAGCCAAAGCAGACATTGCAGTAATCACAATATCCCCTGTTACTAAATTACCTGGAATTAGTATTAAAACAGTTCTGGCATCATTGGTTGCAAATAAAGTGCTTGTTATATAATGCTCAACATAATCGCCATCCTCATCATACACCCTAAAATCAACTCTTATCCCAATTCTATCTGTAGCATTAAATGGATTGCTCTGATGCGTTCTAAAAGCAAACCTAATATCTTGACCTAATAAGTGTCCGCCAATATTGCCTGGTGAATTTCCAGCTTGAATTCCGTTGCCACCAGTATTAGTTGTATTATTAGGATAGTTCCAAAGTCTCCATGACCGCCCGTTTTGATTATTATTACTATTGACACCAAAGCCCGTGATATTGGCTTCTGTAGGATTAGCAACAGATATTTCAGGTATTCTTGCTTCTAGATACAAAAGCGTTATACCAGTAAATACAATATTACCCACAGCCATCGCACTTGGTATTTCAATAAGAACAGTCCTTACACCATCGCTATTATTATCATTTGCAGCTAAAATTCTGCTTTCTACATATCTTGACTCAAAATTTCCCTCATCATTTTCAACTGTAAAGTTTAGTCTTATGCCTTCGCCTGTCCTAAACACATTGTTTGCCCCAGTCGGAGTTCTAAATCCAAATCTAATTGACTGACTTGCAATAGTACGACCTAATGGTCCACCAGCAGCTTGAGTGAGAGCAGGATATTGCCATGCTCTCCACTCCCAACCAGCTCTAAATCCAAAATCAGTTAAAGCTATGTTATTTTGTGCGGCAATGTTTATAATGGGTTGCTCATAATATCTGCTTAAACAATATATGCAAGTTGTATCCGCTATCTCGTTACATCTACAAACCCAGCCTCTCCATGAAATCACTTGATGATTATTGTGATATTCAAATGTTTGGGTTGTAAATACCGACGTAGGTGCAGTGATACCCGAAGCAACTGCAGTATATTGACTGCTTGATGTGACTGAAAGCATATTTAATGTAATGCTGCAAACAACAAATTCCAAGATGAGGTGCTGATAAGTAGGCAAAGCAATGTTTCCTGCTCGTTGAATTTCAAATCTATTTATATATCCAGCATCATTATTCATAACAACTGAAAATCCAAAAGTATCGTCATCTTCGTCAAAGCTAATAGGCGCTCTATCAAATGTACGGGTTGTAATTGTACCGTTATTAGCAGCAATACTAAAATTTAGTGCTCCTGAAGTTTGGTTCATCGTCATAGTATCTTGACTAACAATATATCCAAACACACCCCATGGACTAATACCGCCATGTCTATCCATAAATCCTTCTAAAGTTGTATTATTTCGGGCATTATTTGCATCCCAATTGACAAATTGCTGACCATCAGCATTTGGATTGCTTACGGTATCAGAACCATTGTTGCCTTGAATATAAACAAAACCATCTCCGTCATTAGCACTTGCATCAAAAAACACTCTATCCCCGCGAGTAGCAATAGGAACACCAATATTATTTTGTACAAAAAATAATAGCCCGCCTGTTGCATTTCCTCTTGCAAAAGTTCTTTTATATGATTCTAGTACGCTTCCATCGTCATCAAAATTAACTATTGTCGTACCGCCTTGATCCAAGTTGATTCTAGCCGCCCCTGCCGCTCTTGCCACACCGCTTGAATTAACAGTAATTGAAGAATAGTTATCAAAATTATCAAATGCATTATTAACCAAAAGCGCCATGATTGAGTTGTGGTTGGCACCATATAAGTTTTCTTCTACTAATTCACTAAATGCCTTAGCTAAAGTAGTATTAGCAGAACTTATTAAAAATGTTTGGTTCTTAAAATGACCTGGTGTTTGTGACAATTCAGTCAAAAGAGTTATACTAGGCATAGCAGCAGGCGCATAGTCTCCATTATCATCATCAATAGACAAATTAGCTTGTACACTTACATTTGTAATAAAACCACGATTATGAGTTGTATTGGCAAAATTAAAACTATTAGCACTGACAACTAATTCTACTTCATAAATGCCTTCTGCCGCATAAGGAATATAAGTATATGTTAATGTATAGTTAACTGCACCTAAATATACATTCCAATATATCGTATTATTAAATCTGCGTAATCCAGCATCCTCAAAAGATATTGCATCAAAATCTGCTAATTGCCTTTGTGCATCTCCTATAACTGACGCATTTGTTACATATGATCTTAAATCTACAGGGTCTTCATCTTCAAATACAAATTCCTCTAACGCATTATAAGCGTTTTGAGCATTTGTCAGTGCAGCAACAAATGCTGTCCTGTTGCCGCCAACTGCAAGCGGCATAAGATTATAAAGAGTATTGATTAAATTAATTGCATGATTAATTGCAGCAGCTTCTGCCTGCTCTTCATCAAAATCAATTAAGTCTTGCGCAAGTGTATCTAATGAACCCCTGTTAGTAACAAGTGCTTTTTCAGCTGTTGTCAGCGCATCAAAAGTATTTTGAGCAAGGTTTAAAGCAGCTGCAAAATCACTACGATTAGCAATTGTTATTGCACCCATGTCAATAACATATTGAATATTATCTATAACAATTTTTATAGCCGCATGATCATTTGCATATTGTACTTTAGCATCATCAATAACATTAGGATAATCTACATATGATTGCAGGTTTACAGCAGTTTCTTGCCTAAAAACAAATTCCTCTAATGCATCAAATGCACTTTCAGCTAGACCCAATGCTGCAGCAAATGCATTTCTTTGAGCCTCGTTACTGTCTAACGCTAAAGGCATGAGAGCATAAAGTGCGTCTATTCTGCTGTTGGCTAGATTAATAGCGGCATTTCTTGCCTCTTGTCTATCATGAGCCAATAATCGACCTTCTAAAATTGAAAGTTGATTTGCATTAGTCACACGAGACTTAAGCGCTTCTGACAAATCGTTATATGCATCCAAAGCAGCATTTAATGCAGTATAAAATTCAGCACGATTAGCTGCATTAACACCAGCGGCTAAAACAGGAGCATTAATTAAGTTAATCACTGCTAAAACCTGTGCGGCATTATTTATTTGAATGTCAAACTCTTTTAATTGATCTGCAGCATCTATTAAAATCTGTCTATTTGGCACTCTAGTATGTATATCATAATCGTTGCCTCTAAAACTGAATGTAGCCAATGCATCAAAAGCAGCCTGTGCCATAATTAAACGATTGTTAAATTCTGTTCTTGCCGCTGTTGCATCATCCACTTCATTATAATCTAGCGGCATAAGCAAATACAGATTTTCAACTAAGCCTTCTACGACTTGTGCCGCAGCATCAGCGTCTAATTCAAACAATTTTGCAATTGCATCTGTTAAAATGTTTCTATTGGCAACTCGTGCACGATAAGAAGGATGCAAGCTATCAAAATCATTTAAAGCAGTTTGTGCAATATTAATAGCCTGTTCAAAGGCATCTCTATCATTAGGATTAAATGCGCCAGAGTCATTTGGATTAAATATTGCTGCTATAGCATTGATTAATCCTGTAACATGTTGGGCTTGTTTTTCACCGTCGGTGATGTCAACGGGGTCTGTGCATGCTATTAAAGCAGTTAGCATTACTGTTGCGGTTAATACAACAGCTAGAAAAATTGATAAAATTTTTCTTTGTGTTTCTTTCATATAGTTCTCTCCTAAAGAGATTCACGAATAATTGTTTCGCAATCTCTCTATAAAAACACCTCTTTAAAATCTATTGCACAAATTTAGGCAAAGCTTAAAGTCAGTGTTTTATTTTTGCTGCATAAAATTATTAAAAAACGATATAATGTGCGCATTTTAACATACAGCTATTTACATAATATCCTATACAATATTAGCTTGTCAAATATTTTAGTTTGATATTCAAACACTTTTTCCGATTTTGATGCATTTTTATATGCTTTTTAAGCAAAATTACAGTTAAAACACTACTTAAATATAGAATATCACAAATTATGATTTTGCCACCTTAAGTACAAAGCACCCTAATAAATACCTATTGGGCGGTATACATAATGAAATATTTGTTTTTAAGGATTAGATCCTTGACTGATGACATAAGCTAAACTTGTTCAATAAACACTAAAAACTTCTCCGCTTAAAAACTAATTTTTATGTCATGTTAGTCAAACATCTCATTCTTTTTATTAGAATTTTTTTAATGAAGAGATTCTTAACAGAATGACAAAATTTATATTTTAAGCTGAATAGCTATTGCTTTTAACAGTACAGTTTTAATTTTTCGTCATGCTATAATCATCTAATACTTAAATTTCTTCCCTGCATCGACTAATTTAACATCTTAACATTTTCCTACACCTTCTTCTATCCTCTAAATTCTAACATACTGCATCATTAAAAAATACACCGCATATATAACGAATATACGATGTATTTTATTTGCTCAAATATATGCTTTAAACTCTAAAAAGCTAAAGCCATTCTGAAATCCATTCAATCCTTTGTTCTAAAAAATCTATTAGAAAATCAACTTGCCCTCTATGTGAATGAATATTAAAGTAATCATTTTCTCGCCATAAAACAGTAGGAAGCGGTGAAACACTCATCCCGAATATTTGCCATCTTTCAAAATTGCGATGAAAACAATGCGCATAAGTGGTTGTCATATAATCAAGACGATCCAGCATTTGTTTAACTTGATTATCTTTTATTTGATCCCAACGCTCACGAGTTTGTTCTCTTAATTCAGGAACTACAATAAAGTTAGCAAACCATGGATTTCTAAATGACATCCATTCACCTATAGGTGAATATCCGCCTTCAGGCAATGCAGGATTAACAACATTGCCCCCTGACCTATCAAAATCCCATAAAGGTCCCGCAAACAATCTGCGATGCTCACCCTGTCCCCTAATAGTAAACCTTACGCTTGAAGTGTTGACATCAATATTTAAAGCTAACTCTTGAACCAAATAAAAATCTACAAAAGAAGGTATATCAATCCACTGTTTAATCCTTTCTAAATCACGGCTTCTTAGTGCCGCATCCACATTTTGTAAAAAGTTTTCAACATATGCAGCGGTTTGAGGAAACTGAGCATGATCATCGGCCCTGCCGCCCGCCTCTATCATAAAAGGCATTTCCCCAGAAACATTTTCGTTGATTATAACATGAGGTCTAGGCCAAGGGTCATCAGGATATCTCATGTGAGGATAATTTGGGTTTGCAGCACGACTTGCAGGGTTGCGATATCTAGCCAGTTCATGACGGCACATTTCAAGCAAAAACTCACTGATTTCTGGATTATTATTTGTGATAATATTGACCCTTTCAGCTTGAGGCTGATTAAGTTGATCACTCATATGATAAATACCTTGATAAATCCAATTGCCATTAAAATGCTCTGTATTAACAACTTCAAGAGTGTCGCCATGATGTACAGTGCGTCTTGTGTCAGCCATATAAACATGCACCAATCTAGCATTTGTTCCAAAAGGAATCCCCAATCCATCCGCAGCTAATAGTCGGCTTAAATAATAAATACTATAATTTCTCATCAATGTTTTGTCAATTTGGTTAGGGACAAACGTCCACTCTCTTGCAGCAAAACCGCTATCTAAAACAGGACGAATAAAATCATTTTGCTCTCTGGTTGTATCGTGGGTATTTGCAAACCTTATACGAAAAGGTCTTTTCCCGCTATACGGAGCGTTTCCTACTGCGGCATGCCACGATGACTGACCACGACCCCTAATCTGCATATTAGCATTTTCAAACTCAAAAAAATCAATACCGTCTGGGTTGAGTTCACTGCCAATGACACTAACATTTGTCCAGTGTCTTTCTGTACGGTGAATATCCTCCATTGCACTTCCTATCTTAACAACAGGCAGTGAATGTGTTTGCTCCCAGTCAGGAGCAGGATTAACTGGAGTCTTAGGTCCGCATGCTGTAAAAACCAGCATTACAAAAACCATAGCCAAAAATAAAGAAATCAACTTTTTCATACAAATAGTATATACAAATTAATAAATTTTGTCAAGCGTTTTCTCCACAATGTTTTGCCAAATTTCCTAAAAGCCTTTTTTATTTTTAAGATGGCTTGCAGTTGGTCTGCCCCAATAGAAGTCTCGGAGAATTGCGTATAAAAATCTCATCCTAAAAATAATTTCAAAAAACTCTGGGCTAAAAAATAATTTATCAAACAAATAAAAAAGGTGTGCTAAAGCCCACTTCCCTCACTTAGAGGTTCGGTTTTTTTGAGCTCGTTTATTCTCTAAACGCAGTCAATAATTCTTATGCTATAAAAAAACCGCCTAAAGGCAGTTTGGGCGTCTTGCATTGACGCCCCTTTTTTGAGTTAGTGCATTCTCAAACCAGCGTGTTCTACGAAGTATTTTTCCTATACTATCAAAAAAGCCTAAACAACATTTAGGCTTTTATCCATATTAAATATCCAAAATTTGAAACTTATTTATTTCACTCTAATAACATTTCCATGCGTTCCGTCAACTGTTATTATATCGCCTGTTTTTATAATTTCGGTTGCCCCTAAAACATTTGAAACCAGCGGCAGCGCATACTCACGGGCAACAACTGCACCATGCGATAATGCACTTCCAATCTCTGTCACCAATGCTTCAACTAAGCAATAATACGGCGAAAAACCAATGTCAGTATAAGCTGCTACCATAATTTCACCTTTTTCAAGTTTCATAGCATCCTGCGCATTTTTTACCACACGAGCAGGACCCGTTGCTATGCCTTTGCTTATTGCTGTCCCTTTTATGATATCTCCTATAGCTGTCATATCGGGCGACGGCAGCGGCTGAGGTTTTCCCAGATATATCTCACCAAATTTTAAAGCAGTTTGTTCTTTTAATAATCGCCTTCTTTGCAATGCTTTTTTAATTAATCCGTCACTATTTTCAAAGACAATAGTTTTAATCTCTTCATGAGTCAAAAAGAATATAGCATCCTCATCAGGCAATTTGCCAACTTTAGTTAGCAAATGTGCCAGCTTTACATATGCTTTTTTAAAGACATCCAAAACTTGTATAAGCTTTGACTTTGAAAACTCTCTGTTTCTAACACCATTGCGTGCCTGCTTAGCCAGATACACCAATATGCGTTTTTTTAACCCTCTAAACCTAAGCGCTTTAATTTTTGCTTTTAAATCCTCTGTACTTAAATCAGCCATCGGCACATCTTCTGCACCCCCAACAATAACCGTTTTTAAATATTCTACAAACGCTTTTCTATCGTCAGCCCAACCCTTGCTTCTTAATTCTGCTTCTCTAATTGCCCTATGACCGTGACGCATGAAAAATTCTGATTGTACCTTTTGAACTTCCTGCCCTGCATTTTCTAAAAATTTGTCCAATTCATCTGTAGACATTTGATAAACTTTAGGATTCTCTTCTAAAGCTGTACGAGCAATTTTTTTTAGCTGTGCCAATATATCAACACTCTCAATGTTTCCGATGCCTGATAAAAGTTCGGCAAGCACTGCCTTGCTTTTTTCCATATCATCAAACTTTTTATTAACTATTTGAATAATCGCACTAGACATTGCGCCCGAATGTGCGCTAGTTGCATAGTGCAAATGCGCAACTAATCCCGCTATTTTTTTCTGTTTATCAATCGCTGCATATATTTCTTTAGCGTCGTCATCTAAAGGCTCTATCTTAAATTCCGACGCTAACTTTGCAAGTCTTAAACGAGCTTTATTTCGTGATAAAACAAACATTAAGTATTTCCGAGTATTATTTATTTTTCTAAAAAATCCTGCTTTTTTGCCTGGAATTTCTCCGACATCATCTAACGACCTTCCGCAAATTGAAAGATTAATATTGTCTGCTTTTGTTAAAAATGCTTTCTTTTCAAGCCTATAAAGAGTACCTAAATTCATAAACAAATGACCTTTGATAGAAAGCGCACAAGAAAAAGGGGGTAATTCATCCACTGTTTTTATAGCACCTGCAATCCTAAGCATCTCTCTTAATCCCCAGTCAATTGCATATAAACTAACCGACATAGTAAGCGGGGTTATTGCTTCAGGCAGCATTTCACCAATATTACAGCGGGTTATTATGTGGTTGTCCATACCATCTTTAGGGTCAAACTCATCATCAGCACATTGAATATTTACCGTAATCGGTCTAGCCTGCAGCCAAAATAATTTGCCGTCTTTAATTGCCCATTCAGTATCAAGCGGCATCCCAAAATCGCTTTGCATCTTCATCGCTTGGCAGGCAATTTCTTTTATCATGTTTGATGACAGCATTTTTATATCTTCATCATTTATTGACTCAAAATTATTATCAATATTCTTTATTGACTCATGTGAAATTAAATATTGTCTTGCCGCTTTTTCACCTGAAACCAATTGCTCGCCTAATCCCTCAACCGCTTCAATAAGCAAGCTATTATTGCAAGAAGGACTGACACTAAAACAAACACCTGCAAAATCAGCATCAACCATTTCTTGAACAACAACGCTCATTTTAATATTAACATTTTTTGCAAACCTTTCAGTATAGCTTGCACCTATGTCCTCATCAAGCGAAGCAATACAATCAATAATCGCTTTTTTTAATTGCTCTTGATTTTTAATATTTAAAAATGTTTTAAATTGACCAGCAAATGAAAAATCATTGCCATCTTCTGCTGTTGCAGATGAGCGTACGGCAACATTATTAAGCCCTAAGTTATTATAGTATTCTAGCACAGAATTAAGATTATCATTTGAATCCGTATCCATATCTAAAATAACAAAACCGCTAGGAACATCATAACCATTTTTTATCAGCTTATCAAGCCCGCATGCTTTTCCGCCAGCTTCACTAAAATGACTGCTGTCTATTTTGCCTAAGTTAAAAATTTTCATATCTTTTTTTATCGGTATTATAAGAAAATTCCGCAATACCTGCCCCTTTAAGGCCATTAAATGTATATGTTGTTATACCCTCATAAACATTAAAGCCGCCCTCATTATCATTAAATTGATAAGGGAAAATAATTTTAGTTTCAAATTCAATTTCTGCCTTTGATTTATCTGAAAATGCTGCCTGCGCATTGCCTTTTAACGGAGCTTTTCCTGCTGTAATAAAATGTTTTGGATAATCAACATCCAATAAATTAACATACTCTTTGCCGCAAGTTATATAACCCGTTTTTAATCCAACAACATTAATAGTCGGATAAAGAACCAAAACAGTATTAAATGCCCGTCCATCTTCAAGGTTTCCGACAAGCCAAGAATAATGGTCCATATAACTCCAAATTCTTCTGCCGTATGCTTGGTCCCTAAGCGCTGGTGCATCCATTGAATATTCTTTGTCATCCACTTTTAGTGTACATTTAGCATGACCTGCCTGCTCAATACGAGTTTGATGGTTTTTTTTAAGCTCCTCAGAAAAGCCTTTATGCCACTTTTGTGCAGCTATAGCTGTACTGTATGCATTAATATGAGTATCTCTAGAAAATTCAAATAAACCATAATCAGAAGTAAACTCCCCTTCAAACTCTGCTTCAATTTCCTCTCCGCATTTTATTGCAATTTTATCCTCACCAGCTTCAACCGGAACAACCTTCCCTTTAAATGAAAAAGTCCAGCGGCGCAATGGCTCTATACATTCAGTTTTAACAGGGCTTTCATCCAGCGGATAAATAAGCTGACTATTCATATAAGCCCTGCCTTCTTTACTGACAAAACCAAACCAAATTTCGCTAATAGGCTGCTCTCCGCCCCTTTGCCCTAAGCGCATAATAAAAGCATTGCCTTCTAAATCATGAGAAGCATAATAATAGCTGTTGTTTATTGTTTCATCTGCGTCTATAGGCAATTGATGAAGTTCACTTTTAACTTCATCAAAATTTTGACTTGCCTTTCTTTTTTTCATCACTCTTTTAATGATAGCTTTTTTAAACATTCGTTTCATTTGCATTTATCCTTTCATTTCTTTAATTTTATATGGCTGCTGCCTCTGTTTGATTTTCATCTTCTTTATTAGATACTTGTCCGCTTGTATCAGAATTATTATAATTATTGCTCTCATCATCTCCATTTAAAAATCTTTTAAACTTTTTGCCAAATCCCTTATCAATAATAATAACCGCTGCAACAAGTGCAATTAATCCGACAATCAATGCAAAAATAACATCTGTTAAATAGTGCCATCCCAAAACCATACGTGACAACGGAACCAAAATAAGCATTGCACCTGTAATCACCCCAAATGTTATAAAAGTGCTCTTTTTAGTCTTTAATACCCATGCCGCCAGCACCAAGGCTATTGTTGAGCAGACGCTTGCAGCATGCAATGAAGGAAAGCTATTAGACCCGTGCCTTGACTCTGCATCGCCGCCTCTGCCTATAGGGCGATACCAAGGACCATAAGGAAAACCGTTTTGAGTAACCTGATAAAATCTATATCGTCCCCAAAATACCTGCATAACCCCAACTACCAAATTGGTAAGCGAACCTAAAACAGCAGCAATTGCCAATATATAAATAAGCTTTTTCAATTTTATTTCATCAAAGCGTTTAAAAAATAAAATCACAGGAAAAGATAAAGCAGCACCAGCTACAGCAACAATCGGACCTGCAATCACACCTGAAACTCCGTATCCGTGATTATCAAGTGTCCAAAAAACTGCACAAAATACTGCGCCTGCTAAAGATGCAGCTGTAAAGATATGAAACGCAATTTTCCAGCATTTTTTCTTTGAATAAACGCTAAGTACCGCAAATAAACTCACATTGACCAATATCGCTGGTAAAAAGCCCAAAAATTCAAATGTCATCCCAAAAGCATAATATAAAAATCCTCTATAAGGAGCAGTAACAGCATGCGCAATTTGATAGTCTAAAAATGTGCCTATTATCATAAGCGCCAATAATAATCCAGCAACAGCGCAAATGATAATAAGCGGTTTTTTTTTGCCTTTTAATTCTTCACTTAATAGTTTCATAAATTTTATTCCTTTTAAAATCAATATTGATTGGTAAAATAAAATACTCCACCTAAATACATTATACCCAAAAATTATATATATTGTCAAGCATAAAAACCCTAATCGTTTGTTTTATACCATATTAAGCAGTGAATATAATAAAAAATTATATCAAATACCATTAATTTAATGTTTATTATCCTCATGAAGCTAAAAAGCCACCCTTGCCTAAAAGCAACTTTATTCAATCTTTTTAAACATACTTTGCATCAAAGCTATATGGTTATTATTTTGCAGAGGATTATATAAATTATTAAAGAAGAGATGCTTTAGAAGCACTAGCCCACGAATGCTTCTTGGCACGATCTTTACAGCATGACAAAAAATAGTGGACTATTAAAACAAAAACTACTCCGCTTAAATTAAAACCCTAATTTTGTCATGTTGCAAAGCATCTCTTTCTTTATTCTTTTTTCATGTTATGTATACTTCTTAGCATGTGATTACAGAACGAAAAAAATAATTTCTAGTCAAACACTCTGCTGTCTTAAAAATCTCTTCTTTATAAATTTTTCTCATACTTTCTCAACAACCCCTCCTTCGCCTCCTCCAAAACCCCGTCCTCTATATTCGGCATTATACACTTATCGCACATTCCTAAACTATTTATCTCTATCTCTTTTATTGTGCACTCACTTTCTTTCATTATATATGCACCATTTAAATTCGCATATTGTCATTTTTCACCTCTTTAATAATTTGTTTCTTTTTAGTTTATTATAATTCAACATATACTTTGAGTCAAATATTTTCAAGGTATAAGTTGTATATAATATAATTATATATGAGAAAATTTGCTGAAAGATTAAAAGAATTAAGGGAAGAAAAAGAATTATCAAAGCTTGCTCTTGCAAAAGCCTTGCAAGTTGCCGATATAAATATTGGTCGATGGGAAAGAGGAGAACAAGAAATAACTTCTGATAATCTCATAAAAATTGCAGATTTCTTTGATGTGTCAGTTGATTATCTTTTAGGCAGAACTGATGATTGATAGATGTGAGGTTAAGAGTGATATGAAACATATTTTAATAAAGAAGAGATGCTTTGCAGCATGACATAATTTAAATTGAAGCGGAGTAGCGGCTGCATTGAGTTTAAAATCTATGCATTAAAAACTTGCAAAAAATTTTAAAGCGTGCTAAAATAACCTCATGCAGTTCAATCAAGAAATTGAGTCAATTATAAATGCCATTATAGATGCTGTGCCTGCTCACAAAATTTATTTGTTTGGGTCTTTTGCTGATGGAACTCAAAAACCTGACAGTGATTATGATTTATTTATAGTACTTGATGATGATGCCAACATGAAACCGCTAGAAGCAGCACAAAAGGCTCATAGGGCATTATTATCCATTGATAATTTAAATACACCTGTTGATATATTGGCTGACTATAAAAGCAGTTTTAAACAAAGAAGACAATTAAATGTATTAGAAAAAGAGATTTATCAAAAAGGAATAGTTTTGTATGAGCAAAAATAATGAAGCAGTGCAAGAATGGCTGAAAATAGCGTATGATGATTATGACACTGCTGTTTTTTTGTGGAATAAAAAGCCAAGACCGCTGCAGATTATATGTTATCACATAAGTCAGTCCATGGAAAAATCACTAAAAGCGTTTTTGTGTTTTAGAGGACAATTTGTACCAAGGACTCACTCATTAGTATTTTTGTGCAGGACTTGCGCTAGATTGGATAGTTCTTTTAAAACTTTATTAACAATTTGTGCCGACGCCGAAATATTCTCAACCCATACAAGATATCCTGGCAGAATTGAAATTGAAACCGCTGCCGCAAAACAAGCACTAAAAAACACATTAGCATTATATAATTTTGCAGCCAATAAAATTAACTCATAAAAAACTAAAACCTTAACTCCATAATTAGGCAAAATAATAAAAGAAGAGATGCTTTAAGTGCGCTAGACCCACGAATGCTTCTTGCACGATCTCTTCTTTAAAAAATATGTTCCACACTACACACACCACCCAAAGTATTTTTCCTATACTAGAACAAAAGTGCCCTCGGGCACATAAGCCCGTGCTATGAGGTCTTCGTGGGCTTGCGGCACTTCTTCGGGCATCTTGCATTGATACCCTTTTTGTTGATGCTAGCATTTTTTGATTGCATCAATATTTCCTAGTGCATGAAAAAGGTTTGCTTTGCAAACTTCCCCTGCTTGCTAGTAGCTCGGCTTTTTTGAGTTCGAGTATTCTCAAACACAGACGATTTTTCCTATGCTATAAAAAAAGACTTTTAGCCTACTCCCTTAATCTTGTATTGATAGGCTTTTTTAAGCTTGAGTATCCACTTTATACAATAATTTTTATTGCGCTATAAAAATATTTTTCAAAAACTATGCTAAAATGCTTGAAAAAACTTTTAATTGCTTGTATAATGTTTGTTGTATGTTGCCGAGGGGAAACAGTTTTTGTGCCCCAAAAAACTACAGACGAGGGGAAATTCTTAACTCCTCACATAAGGAAACACTACTATACTTAAGTGTTTACTCAAAACAAATTTCGGAGGAAATTAAAATGGCTAAAGCTAAATTCGATCGCTCAAAACCCCATGTCAATGTAGGTACAATCGGCCACGTTGACCATGGTAAAACTACTTTAACAGCATCTATCACAATGACTCTTGCTGCTAAAGGCTGGTCAGACAAAATGAAATATGAAGATATTGATAAAGCTCCAGAAGAAAAAGCTAGAGGTATCACTATCAATACTGCTCACGTTGAGTACCAAACTCAAAACCGTCACTATGCACACGTTGACTGCCCAGGGCATGCTGACTATGTTAAAAACATGATTACTGGCGCAGCGCAAATGGACGGAGCTATCTTAGTAGTTGCTTCAACTGACGGTCCTATGCCTCAAACTAGAGAGCACATCCTTCTTGCTAGACAAGTTGGTGTTCCTAAAATCGTAGTATTTATGAACAAGGTTGATCTTGTTGATGATCCTGAATTATTAGAATTAGTAGAAATGGAAATCAGAGACCTATTATCTCAATATGATTTCCCTGGTGATGACACTCCAATCATCAAAGGTTCTGCTAAAGCAGCACTAGACGCTGCAACTGCAAATAATGTTGATGGTCCTGAGTGCAAGCCTATCTTTGAATTGATGGATGCTATTGACGCATATATCCCTCAACCAGAACGTGCAATTGATAAACCTTTCTTAATGCCAGTTGAAGATGTTTTCACTATCACTGGTCGTGGAACAGTTGTTACTGGTCGTGTTGAAAGAGGGCAAATCAAAGTTCAAGACCCAGTTGAAATCGTTGGTATCACTGCTACTAAAACTTCAGTTGTTACTGGTGTTGAAATGTTTAGAAAATTATTAGACTCTGCACAAGCTGGTGATAATGCGGGTATCCTTTTAAGGGGTGTGGACAGAAATGATGTTCAAAGAGGTCAAGTTATCGCTGCGCCTAAATCAATCACTCCTCACTCTGAATTCACTGCTGAAATCTATGTATTGAAAAAAGACGAAGGCGGACGCCATACTCCTTTCTTCAATGGCTATAGACCTCAATTCTATTTCAGAACTACTGACGTAACAGGCACTATTGAATTGCCAAAAGGTGTAGAAATGGTTATGCCTGGCGACAACGTATCAATCACTGTGAAACTTATCAACCCTATCGCTGCTGAACAAGGATTAAGATTTGCTATCCGTGAAGGCGGCAGAACAGTTGGGTCGGGCGTAGTTGCTAAAATCATTAAGTAAGTATTAATAAATTTAACCTAAAACCCCTTTTAAAAGTTTGACTTTCTAGAGGGGTTTTTGTTAAGATTTTTTTATAAGATGAGATGCTTGCAGCATGACAAATTTAATTTTATGTCATGCTGCAAGCATCTTATCTTAATTGTTGTCACTTTCAAAAGAATTATAGTATTAAGGAATTATTTGTGAAACCAAAATTAACGATAAAAGAACAGATAGAACACATGTCTAATAAAGGTATAAAATTTGACTGTGCGATAAGAATAATACTCCACGCATCAAAAAAGCAGCTTAGAGTAGCTTAGAAATAACTTATTTGTACAAGAACAAAAAACTGTCTTAAGCAAGTTGCTAAAGACAGTTTTTTGTTCTTTTGTTGTTTTATAAAAATATTCCAATCTAAACGAAAATACGCAAATAAAAAGCGCTCAAAAAATTTCCATACCCCTAGGGGTATGGAATACCACCCACAAACCACATCAACAACCCTAAAAATACCACAAAAAATAATTAAAAAACTTTCAAAAACCACTGCAAATATATTGACACCATCTACAAACTTTTATAGTAAAATTAGTTGACATATTCAAATAATTTGCATATACTAGTTTTAATGACAAAAACAGTTCGACTGTTTTATTGAGAGTTCTGCGTGCATTGCTCTCTTTTTTTATTTTAGCAAAATAAATAAAAATATATAAAAAAAGGGGCTAGCGCCCCGACCCGTGCTTGCATTGCACGGGTTTTTTTTGGCTTCCAAGCATTCTCAAATAAATCAATTTTTCCTTATGCTATAAAAAGGTGGTCTAAAGTCCACTTCCCTCACTTAGAGGTTCGGCTTTTTTGAGTTAGCTTATACATTTCTCATAGACGTTTTTTCCTATTACTCTGTAAAAAAACTACCTAAAGGCGGTTTGAGCGTCTTGCATTGACGCCCCTTTTTTGAGTTCGGTTACTCTCAAACATCACATTTTCTTATACTATAAATAAAGAAAAGATAAACTATAAATTGCTATAGCTTATCTTTTTTCTATAAGTTTTTCTAAAATTTCCAAAGTCTCTTTAATTTTTAAATTGCTATAGCTTAATTCTTTTAATAAATAAGCAATAAGTAATTTAATATCTTTTTCTTTATCCTCACCAAAATTAAAGTTTTCTTTTGATTCTAGCTTTTTATGTTTATATAATTTCATAATTCATATTATATCATTCCGCTATAGCGGAGTCAAGCCTTTTAAGTCTTGATTATTGGATATAATATCACTATGGAATTTGGAAAAATTTTAAGAGAATTGAGACAAGAAAAAGATTTGTCACAAGTACAACTTGCAAAAATAACTGGCATAGGTAAATCTACCATATCAGACTGGGAGCTCTCACGAAAAGAACCCACAGCAAGTTCCCTAATAAAACTGGCTGATTTTTTCAATATAAGCATTGATGAATTATTAGGAAGAAAGGATTATATCTAATCATAATTTATATGGCTATTTATGAAAAAACAACTGATTTTTTAATATCAAAACATTTTAAAAAAGTGAGTTGCAGATTATTGTACCTCACCTTTTTTCTATAAGTTTTTCTAAAATTTCCAAAGTCTCTTTAATTTTTAAATTACTATAATTTAATTCTTTTAGCAGATAAGCAACAAGCAAAATAATATCTTTTTTTTATCCTCACCAAAACTAAAGTTTTCTTTGGAATCTAATTTTTTATGCTTATATAGTTTCATAATACTTATTATATCACCCAAAATTTTGGGTGTCAAGTTATTTATATAGTAACTTTGAATATAATATTATATATGAAATTCGGAAATATTTTAAGAGAGCTAAGACAAGAGAAAAATCTATCACAAGTACAGCTTGCAAATAAAACAGGGTTAAGTAAATCTGCTATAGCTTGCTGGGAGCTATCTCAATCAGAACCTACAGCAGGCGCATTAATCATTTTGGCTGAATTTTTTGATGTTAGCGTTGATGAATTATTAGGAAGAAAGGATTATCTTAGATGAAATTTGCAAAAATTTTATTAACTATAGTGTAGTCTATAAATAGTCCATTATCGCCCTACAAAAGTCGTCTCTCCCCTTCTTCTCATATTTAACAATTCTCTAGCATGTCTTTCAATAAATTCATCACTAGACCTATGCTCAATTTCAGACTGATTTTGTTCTATTTGACTTTGCGCTAATACTAGTTGTCTCTCTAAATCAGCGGTTCTTCTATTTACGCTTGCTAAAGATATTAAGTTAACCAACAGTGCAATCAACAACAACAGCACAAAAATCAATAAAGATGCCGTAATTATTTTTAAAGTTTTTGCATTCATTTTCATACTATACACTTTATCACAATAAATCAAATAAAGCAACAAAAAAATTTGACTTTTAAAAAAAAGTATTAGATAATCAATGCATGACTGAATTTATGTTTGATTCAATTGTTGTTGGAGCAGGTCACGCTGGAGTAGAAGCTGCTCTAGCTTTATCAAAGCTAAATAAAAAAACATTGGTGCTTACTATTAGCTTAGATAATGTGTCTTTTTTAGCATGCAATCCAAGCATAGGCGGCACAGCTAAAGGACATTTAGTTAAAGAAATTGACGCACTAGGCGGCATCATGGGACAAGCTGCTGACAAAACTTTAATACAGCTTCGTATGCTTAATATGTCAAAAGGCTTTGCAGTTCAATCCTTAAGAGCGCAAGTTGACAAAAATAAATACCATCAATATATAAAAAGTGCTATTGAAAACGATAAAAATATCCAACTAAGAGAGGGCGAAGTTTTAAACATAGAGATGACTGACAACAATGAATTCCGCTATAAAATCAGTACTGACCAGCTTAATTATTACTCTAAAACAATTATCTTTGCGTGCGGCGTATACCTTTCATCAAAAATATTTATTGGAAATACCATAAAAGAAAAAGGTCCAGCATCCTTTGCACGAGCCAATCACTTATCCGATTCTTTAAAAAAACTTGGCATCCCTTTAAGGCGCTTTAAAACAGGCACTCCTGCCAGAGTAAAAAAAGATACTATAAATCTAAATATTTTAGAATTGCAAAGCGGCGAGCAATTAAACTATACATTTTCATCACTGACTAAAAAAACGGATTATAATAAATTGCCTTGCTATCTAGGATATACAAACCAAAATACACACGACATCATCAAAAACAACCTAAATAAAACTGCAAAGTCTATAGGAAACACTGAAGGAGAAGGCGCAAGATATTGCCCCTCTATTGAGGATAAAATTGAAAGATTCAATAAAGACAGACACCCTTTCTTTTTAGAGCCCGAAGGGGTTAATACACAAGAAATGTATGTACAAGGAATTTCTACTAGTTTGCCAAGTGAAATTCAACTAAAGGTGTATCGGTCATTAGATGGATTTGAAAATGTACAAATCATGCGTGATGCTTATGCGATTGAATATGATTGCATTGACCCTAGAATATTAAACTCATATTTAATGCATAAAGAGTATGAGGGAATGTTTTTTGCAGGACAAATAAACGGGACAAGCGGGTATGAAGAGGCAGCGGCACAAGGATTGATTGCAGGCACAAATGCGGCTCTTTATTTGGACAAAAAACCGCCTTTGATTTTGCGGCGGGATAATTCTTATATAGGAGTAATGATTGATGATTTGGTTACAAAGGGGGCAGATGAGCCCTATAGGATGATGACATCAAGAGCAGAGTATAGATTGCACTTAAGACAAGACAATGCAGATTTAAGACTTTCTAAAATTGCAAAAGATATTGGACTATTAACAAACACACAATATAATTTATTTAAGAAAAAACAGCGTGACATTGAAAAAATTAAATCGTTATTAAAAAAGAGAATAGAGCTTGAAGAAATAGCAAAGTTTATTAAGGACGCAGAGGCTATGCCTTTAGAGAAAGTTATTCGTCATCATCAAATGAATTTTGAAGATGTGCTGAATTTAAATTTAATGAAAGGAATAACAAAAGATTCTGTTTTAGACATGTATATTTGTTTAAGATATCAAGGATATTTAGAAAGAGAAAACAGGATAAGACACGAGCAAGCCAGACTAGAAAATATTGGCTTGCCGCTTGATTTTGATTATACCAATATACATGGACTAAGACTTGAAGCAGCTGAAAAACTAAATAAAATTAAACCACATTCAATTGCCCAAGCATCAAGGATAGCAGGTGTTAACCCAGCAGATATAAATGTATTGTTGGTTAGATTAAAAAATCAAAACTAAAAATTTAAAACCAAACAAAGGATATAATACCCCTTGCCGGCAAGCACAAAAATACCATTATTAAAAAATAAGCATTTTTGTTTTGGATATAAAACCGGTGGACTAAAGCCCACTTCCTAAAGCCCACTTCCCTCACTTAGAGGTTCGGCTTTTTTGAGTTAGCTTATTCAATTCACGCAGACGACTGAAAGACGAAGTATTTTTCCTGTTAATATAAAAAAAGAGCACCATTTAATATGAACAAATGTCCTTTTTTATATATTTATTAATTATAAATAGCAACTATACAACGCCCACTAAACTACACTTTTACTTTAATCACTTCTTCACCAGGCTTAACGCTTATCCACGCCAACTTTAACTTAAACCAAAATACTGTCCCCTCACCTAATTTACTAACTGCCCCATACTCAACTTGATGCGCCTCTAAAATTTCTCTAACTATACTAAGTCCTAAGCCAGACCCTGATACTGTCCTTTTAGTTTGTCTTGCCCTATAATATCTTGTCCAAACTGTTGCAAGTTCTTCTTCACTGATACCTTTTCCATTGTCTATAATCTGCACCAAAATAAACTTGCCTGCCGTGACGCTTACTGACACTTTAATCTGTTTATCATCATCCTTAGCATAATTGATTGCATTCCCAATCAAGTTAAATAGCACTCTTTTAATTTTATCAGCATCCGCCCTAACAAACACGCCTTTAGGTGACTCATAACTAATAGTAAACCCGCTTTTTGTATGCAGCTCTTTAAATTGACTAATAATACTTTGGCAGTATTTATTAAAATCATATTCAGTCACACTGAGTACATCAGTGCCTGATTTAATCTTTGACAAGCTTTGAATATCGGATACTAATGATGTCAATCTTTCTGCCTCATCAATGATTACTTGTGCATGACGCATACTTTTTTCATTGCCCGCCCCCGATAAATCCCTAATCATTTCAGCATAAGCTTTAACCATAGTCAAAGGCGTTCTTAAATCATGCGTAATGTTTGCTATAAATTCACGACGCAAACTCTCAGTCTTATCAAATTCATCAGCAGCAAAATTTAGCGCATGACATAGTTTGTCAATTTCTTCTATCTTACTTTTTCCAAAACGCACATTAAACTCGCCCTCTGACAACTTAATTGCACGCTTTGCTAAGCGCTTAATAGGACTTGCAATAAAATTTGACATTATAATAGCAAAAATAAGCGTCAGTACAACGATTACAACTGACACAAAAATAAACTCTAAAACTAGTGGTCCAATATTCATACCACCAATCATTTCTTGAAAACTATCACTTCTAAACCAAGCCCAAAGTCCCCAAATAACTGCCGCTAGCACTAAAAAGAAAACAATGAATGATAATAATGCTGCAGTTTTAAGACCCGTTTTGGTTTTCCTTTTTTGAAGAGAACGGCGGCGGTTTTCCTGCCCAAAGGGCAAGGTATTTTTCATTTCATTTTTTGCCATAATTATTATCTACAAATTTAAGTTTACTATATTAATGTGTAAATTAATTGTTTTTAATAGAATGTTTTGTGTAATTTCTTTTCACAATTATGAATTTTCTGTGTCGATATTCTGTTGGTATTTAGAAAAAAAGCAAGACTAAACATGAAAAGCCTTGCTTTAAAGCAAATATTACATTTCTATTTTATAGCCCAATCCTCTTAGTGTCACAATTTTGTCTCTATAGTTGCCTAAATTTGACCTAAGCATCTTTATATGAGTATCTACAGTCCTGTCATCACCATAAAAATCATACCCCCACACCTCTGTCAACAACTTTTCTCTAGATATTGCCGTACCTGCATTATTGATTAAATAAAACAAAAGTTCATATTCTTTTGGCGTAAGCTCACATCTTTTTCCATCAACATACACACTTCTGCCCGCAATATCAATTTCTAATCCGTCAGATGCTATGCGCTTAGAGCTCTTTTTACCACGCCTTAAAACTGCTGTCACTCTTGCAATTACCTCTTTTGGTGAAAAAGGTTTTGTAACAAAGTCATCAATACCAATCTCAAAACCAAATAACTTGTCATATTCCTCAACCCTAGCACTAATCATAATAACAGGAATATCTTTAGTTTTTTTAATCTCCTTAACAGCAGAAAACCCGTCCAATTTGGGCATCATTACATCTATTATAATAATATCAAAATCTGTCTCCCGCACCTTCTTAACCGCTTCCATACCATCGCCTGCCTCAAAAACTTGGTGCCCTTCAAACTCTGCATACTCTCTTAATACCTCTCTGATTTTTTCTTCATCGTCTACAATAAGTATTCTTGCCATGGTTTATTCTCCTAATACCTTTTATGGCAATATTATAATATATATTTTTGCACTTGTCCACTATATTTTCACACATTTTCAAAAAATTATCACATTTTTTCACTTTTATTTCATTTTTAACGCAAAATAATACATTTTTGTATGTTTTGTATGTCTTTGTGTTAAACAATATGATATTTGTGTTGAGTTTATGTTGACCAACTGATAAACTTTAAAAAATCTAGCTAAACCACCACCGGCTCTGTCAACTTTTTATACTCCGTCTTTGCGCCTACTGTCGTACCTCTAGATTTAGGATCAAATGTATTTAATACTCTTATTGGTATCCCCTTTTCTTTTGCAAACGGAATACACGATGGGTGCAGCACATTTGCGCCGCTATTACATAACACCAGCGCTTGCTCATACGACAAAAACGGAATATTCATTGCATCCATACTCTTGTTTGGGTCTGACGAATAAAATCCGCCCACATCTGTCCAATTTTCATATAAATCAGCATCCGCTATGTTTGCCATTATTGCACCCGTTATATCCCCGCCGCCTCTTGAAAACGTCTTGACAGCCCCGCAAGGCATGCGCCCATAAAATCCAGGCACCACTACTCTTTTGCCCTTAAATTTTTCAAAATTCTTTTTTGATTCATCTAAATCTACATCACCATTAGTATCAAAACTAATAATCCCTGTTTTTTGAATATCAACAAATTCAAAGCCAATAGCATTTGCCATTGCCTTTGCCATAAAATATTCGCCCAGCATAACCACCTCATCACGCACATCTTGTCCAAGTTCTAAATAGCGGCTTGCAACATTTTCTAATAAATCAGTAATTTTTGCGTCATCTTTAAAACGTTTGCCCGGAGCCGATACAACAATAATACTACGCTTAGGATCAGATAAAATAATAGCTTTTGCCCTTTCAAAGTTTTCTTTAGTGGCAAGACTTGTCCCGCCGAATTTTGATACTGTTATGCTCATTTGATTGGTTTCCTTTGTGGTTTTTACTAAATTATAAATTTATCTTTTTGCCATCATTAATCTATTATTAAAGTGTTTAAATACTTCCGCACTAAATGTTTTGCAGCAACAATCTTTTTTTTGATGACAAAAAACAAAAATATAAAACGACGGACTTCTTTTCACTGCGCTATGCTTAATTCAAGATGTCAATTTTGGCGAGTGAGCAAATTTTAAAAGAAGAGATGCTTATAGGATGACAAAAATAAATATAGAACAAATAGCATACCATTTACATCCTTTAGAACAAAAAATCAATAATCCCCACAGCATAAAAATTACTTTTTAAGCATCATGTGCAATATCTGTATACAATTGCTTGCCGCACCTTTTCTTAAATTATCAGCTACACAAAAAAAGTTAATCGCTTTAGGATTAGATGTATCTATCCTTATTCTGCCCACCAACACCTCATCAATACCATCCGCATCAATAGGCATAGGATAATTATTGTTTTTATCGTCATCAATCAATATTACACCCTCTGCCTTTTTCAATACAGCCAGCACTTCTTTTCTAGATACCTCTCTTTCAAATTCAGCATTAATTGATACAGAATGACAGTTAATAACAGGCACTCTCACGCAAGTAGCTGTCACACTTAAATCATCCCGCTCCAAAATTTTCTTAGTTTCATCAATCATCTTCATCTCTTCTTTAGTATAATTATTATCCATAAAAACATCAATTTGAGGTATTAAATTATTATAAATCTTATGCGGATAAAATTCATTTTTACCCCCGTTTTTTGTATTATGATAATCATCTATTCCGCCTTTGCCTGAGCCCGAAACAGCTTGATAAGTTGAATAAATCACCCTTTTTAAATTAAATGCTTTATCTAATGCCTTTAAAGGAACCACAGCTTGCGTTGTAGAACAATTTGGATTGGCAACAATTGCACCGCCCCTTATATTCTTAACAAGGTGAGCATTGACCTCTGGCACAATTAAAGGAATCCCATCCTGCATCCTAAACACACTTGAGTTGTCAATTGCTACACCGCCCAAAGAGGCAACAATAGGCGCAAAAACTTTTGATACATCACCACCACCTGCAAAAAGACAAAAGTCTGGTTTAATCTTTTGCAAATTTTCTTTTGTTAGTTCATGAATAACCATTCCGTCAATTGTCTCATCACTTCTTCCAAACAGCACCAATTCAGCATTTTCAACCTTATATTTGCCTTTCAACAACACCGCCATAGTGCTTCCCACCATACCTTTTGCGCCAACAATACCTATTTTTATGCTCATTTTATGTTGCTCCCTTCTAATGTTTCTATCAGCAATTTTCTATTATCTTCTTCAATTCTGGTTAGCGGCATTCTTAACTCATCATCACACAATCCCATATGTTTTAGCGCCGCCTTTAAAGGAATAGGATTAATTTCAATAAACAATCTATTATTTAACTCATACATCTTTTTATGAATCTCCAGCGCCTTTTTATGCTCTCCCTTTTTAACCAAATCAAACAACTCCTGCTTTTGTTTAGGCGCAATATTTGCAGTCACACTTAATGCCCCCAATGCCCCCAAACTAAACATCAAATAGTCTAGCTCGTCATCACCGCTATAAATCGCCATTTTACCATCCAACACATGAAATAGCTTTAGTATATGCTCTATGTTTCCGCTAGATTCTTTTATGCCAGCCACATAAGGATTTTTAGATAACTCTAATGCAGTTTCAGGCTCTATATTAATACCAGTACTGCCTGGGGAATTATAAATAATCACAGGAATTTTTGCAGCCTCAATCACTTGAGTATAATGCCTAATCAATCCTTTTTGTGTGCATTTATTAAAATAAGGTGTGACAATCAAAAGACCATCCGCTCCCATACTTTTTGCATCTATGCTGCGTCTTATCACTGTCAGCGTATCATTGCATCCCGTACCAACAATTAATTTAACATCTTTAGAAACACGCTTTTTAACAAGCTCAAAAATTTTGTCCTCTTCTTCAAAAGTAAGAGTAGGAGCCTCTGCCGTAGTCCCAAACAACACCAAATTTTTTGTGCCGCTTTTGATTTGAAAATCCACGATTTTTTCTAAAGATACATAGTCTACTTCTCCATTTTTAAATGGTGTAACCAGTGCTGGTGCAATACCCTCAAATATAGTTTTATTCATTTGTTTTATCCTTCTAATAAATCTATTATATTGTATATTTTTTGCGCTTTTTTGTCTTTCATCCATATGCAGGTCTCTAATGCCCCTCTAGCAAAACTGCTTCTGCCATACTCAACTTCTTTTATGCTAATTTCTGCTGTATCACAAAAAAACCTTACCTCATGTGTCCCTGGCACTACTCCGCCACGCACCGCACTTATATAAATGTCATCCTTGTTTCTTATTGCATTCTCATGTGTCCTATGCAATATTATATTGCCCTTGTTTCTTGCTTTAATAATACTTTGGGCAATAGTAATTGCCGTACCGCTGGGTGCATCTGCTTTTTTATTGTGATGAGTTTCTATTATTTCTATGTCTCCATCCCAATTTTTTGCCAAAGCAACAACTGTGTTTATGAATTTATTAACAGCTATACTAAAGTTTGTTGCTTTAAATATAGGAATAATTTTAGATGCTTGCTCTATTTTTTCTAATTGTTTGTTATTGTGTCCCGTAGCAGCAATAACAAGCGGAATATTTTTTTTTATCGCAAACTCTAAGATATTATCCAGCGCCGAAAAATGAGAATAATCTAACAATACATCAACATTATTAAAAGAATTAAAATCAGTATCTTTGCCGCTCGGCATTAAGTTGATATTATCAAAGCCTAATGATCTAATTAAACACTCTTGTCCCATCTTGCCGTTTGCACCAATTAGCAACACATTTATCATGTCACTCCTCCAATATATTAAATAATTTTTTTATTGTCAAGCGATAATGCAATATATATTTTTTAATAATAATGAGATCCTTAATGTTTTCAATGTGCAATCCTCTTAACCGCCATCATATAGCATAAGCGTAGTGAAGAAGGACAAATAGTACAGTAAAGTGGTTTTAGACATTACACAACCACACACATCAACAAACTATTGTTATTCTGAAAACTCTATCTCACTAATAGTTACTCTAAGTAAAAATACACGCCAAAACTAATAATCTCACCTATCTTAAAAAAACAAAAAAACTTGCAGATTTGTTTTTTTCTGCAAGTTTTTCTCCCTTGATTAAAAATCAAGCCATTTGATGTCTTTATTTATGATAAGTGAGAATACATCAACCCACCAAAAGACAATACCAAGTAAAAAAGGCAACGCCAAGATGCCAGAAATAAGTTTGCCTCTTAAAAACCTTGAAACACAAGATAACAACCATCCAAAAAAGATATGAACAATTATCCCAATAATCCAAGGCAACCCAAAGTATGTTTTCATTTTTCTCCTCCGAAAACTTTAATAAAATATATATATGCTATTTAATCAAAAAAGTCAACTAATTTCTATATATTTTATACACATTAAAAAATAATTGCTTCTTAAATCATCTCTACCGCCTTAAGCAACACATCAAGCACTCTGTTTTCTTTAATAAAATAAACCAACACCTTTCCTTTTCTATCAAAATCAATCATGCCCATATCTCGCATAGTTTTAAGCTGATGTGAAACAGTAGTCTGGTTCATATTAAGTGTCTTTGCTATGTCAGTCACACACATAGGACTTATGCTAAGTGCTGATAGCAGTTTAATCCTTGTACTATCCCCTAAGACAGAAAAAAAACTTGATAACGCCATAAGAGTATTTCTTTCAGGAATATACTCTTTAATTAAATTTTGTGTTTCTTTATTAATTGATAAATCCATTTAGTACAACCTTCCTTATATATTCATGTGTACAATTATAGCAGATATTTTTTAAAAAAGATTGAATCTATAATAGAAGGTTTTGTCGAAAATAAAGTTTTATGCTAATTTTCTGGCTAAATTTTTCACTTGCTCTAAACCAAGCTCCTCTCCCCTAATCATTAGATTAAAACCTAATTCATTAAAAATCGCCTCTAGCTTTTGCCTATTCATTAAAAATCCCGACATTAAATTGTTTATTGCAGTTTTTCTGCGCATTAAAAATAAGTTTTTTATCACCTTAGATAAAAACTCGTCATAAGGATTTTTAATTTGCATGTGCACCACAGCACTATCTACATTAGGCGGCGGAATAAACATTTTTCTATTTACTATTCTTGTTATCCTGCTGTCACACCTCGCTTTAATAGCTAAACTTAGCGCTCCATAATCAGATGTTTTGGGCAATGCAACCATCCTATTTGCCACTTCTTTTTGCACCATAATAGTTATGCTGTCAAGCGGCAGCATACTTTCTAAAAACAAAAAAATTATAGGCGTAGTAATATAATAAGGAAGATTTGCCACTACTTTAAATTTTTTGCCCTCTACTAAATCTAATATAGACTGGTGCGATACTTTTAATATATCCTGATGTATTAGCTGCACATTGGATGGCAAAGTCTCTTTTAAAAAAGGAATCAAATTATCATCAATCTCAAAAGCTATCACTTTTTTAGCTTTTTTAGCTATTTCCCCAGTCAATGTCCCAGCCCCTACACCAATCTCTAGTATCACGCTATCATTATCAATACCAGCATCATTGACGATAGCCGACAAAAGGTTTGTGTCTAAAATAAAGTTTTGACCCAAACCTTTGTTAAATTTAAATCCTTGTTTAATTAAATCATCTATTTTCACTTGAAAAATATCCTTGCTATATCCATTGCACCAATTGCTTTATCATCTTTATAGCATCTCATTCCACCGCCTGATATCTCATCTACAAGCGCTATTTCATTATCTATTTTACCAAACTCAAACTTAATATCCCATAATTTTAAACCTTTTTTATTTAGCTCACCCTCAACTACCTTGCAAATTCCCTTAGCCAAATCTACAAGCTTATCATATTCTTGCACGCTTAAAACTCCTAAAACTGCCAAACCCTCTTTATTAATAAAGGGGTCTCCTCTTTCATCATTCTTTAAAGTAATTTCTACAAAATAATCTAGTTTATCTCCATCCTTTATATAATCACCATATCTTCTAATAAAGCTCCCCGTAGCCTTGCATCTTACGATTACTTCTAATCCTTTGCCAAAAAGAACAGCAGGCCTAACAACCATTTGCCCCTTTTTAACATCCGCCGACACAAAATGTGTATTAAAGCCTTGACTTTTTAACAGCGTATAAAAATACTCTGTTAAGCGTAAGTTTTCAATACCCACACCGTCTATTTTGCCTATGACTTGGTTTGCCCCAGGATCTATCACCCCGTCGGCTCCGCCTGTCACATCGTCTTTAAATTGAAAAAGGAAATTGCCGTCCCCATTTTCATAAACATCTTTTGATTTGCCTTTGTATATTAATTTTTTATTCATTGAATAATTATATAACTTTATAAAGAGTATTGTCAAGTATTTTTTAAACAGCTAACAAAGACATTTATAATTACCTAATTCTAAAATTATTGCCCGCAACATATATTATTACATGGAAATCAAGCATACAACAACTACCCTAAGCCCAAAAGCAAAATTGCCGCACTCAATCACGCTTCAATCAAGAAGCAAAGCCATTTTAGCTGGTGTGGAAAATGTTTTAGGCGCATCAGAAGAAATTGTCAACTTAGTCACATCAGAAGGCACTTTAAGTATTTTTGGAAAATCTTTAAAAATTCAAAAATTCAACATCGAAGACGGAGCGCTTGTCTTAGACGGCATAATTGACTCAATAAAATATGCCGCTGTTAAAACACCTATTTTAAAGCGTTTATTTAAATAATGCTAAGCCAATTAATAATATTTATTCTGTCACTAGCCTTAGGTTTCTTATCCTGGTTTGTGTTTATTTTTGTATCATTTTTATGTAAAAAAATGAAAAATAGAGCCGCTAGCATAACATTAGAGTTTTTGCTGGCTGGCATTTTTGTAGGACTTTTTGCCGCTATATTATTTTTATTTAATGATGGCGCATTGGTTTTTTTCCCGTTTTTCGGGTTATTTAAAGGAATAATGATAGGCAGCTTGATAAAAAAAGGGGGCTAGCCTCCCACTCACCCCAGCAGACTTCATATTTTAAAAAATTGCGATACAAAGAATAAAAAATAGACGCTTAGCAACATAACAAAGTTAGGTTTAAATAGAACAGCAAGTACACTTAATAAATATACTCAAATTAATGTCATGCTGTAAGCATCTATTCTTTATATCACAATCAAACCCCATAATCCCCTCTTCTTTTACATACTCAACTTATTCTGTTAGGCATCCTTTTTTTAAACGCTTAAAAGAATTTAAAAACTAACAAATTACAGTATTCCATAATTTTCAACCAAAAATTACAAAATCACCTAAAAAATAACTGCTATAATTATTTTTATGGATGATTTTTATATTAAAAAAAGTTTTGCATGTGATTGCGGCATTACTCATTCTTTTGACTCTATATTAATAGACAATATCACCAGCATAGAAAACATTAAACCAAACGGAACTCGTGCTTTGTTTATAGGTGAATGCGATGATTTAAAAAAAAAGCTGTCCAAAAATTTTAGACTAACCACTTTATCAGAAGGCAAGAATTATGAGGATATTAGGCTAGTAATAGGACATGCTAGCGGAACTAACTTAGCAAAATACATCGCTAAAATGATGCGGCTAGAGTGCATAATTATAGGCAGTGGTGAATATCTGTCATCTTGCCTTATTCATCAAAAAAACGGCGGCTATAAATTAATAAAAACTCCGCCGCATTATATAATAGCAGAACATAGCAGCAATGAAATAGACATTGCAAACAGCTTTGCATTTGCAGTTCTTTCAATACTGAGTATATTTGAATACTTCATTACTAAAAACCAAAATGTATGTCCTATAATTTTTAATAATGCTTTAAATGTTTCTAAAGACTTGATACATACAGTAAAAAAATCTTATATCAGAGGTTCGGCTGCCCTAAAAGAAGCAGTCATTGATGCTAATTTAAAGCTTGCTATAATAAATGGATATTTAGGCAATGAATTTTGTCTTAGCTTAAACGGAGCCGTGCAAGGCGCTGCTGCATTATCCCAATATTTTATTTATCAGCATGGGCAAAAAATTGATAGAATTTTTTCTAGCGCACTAGTTTTAGCTCCTGCCGTCATAAAGGCTTATGCAGCATTTTTAGAAAAAAAAATTGACCATTGCCCTCCTCCGGACAATGCCCTAAGAATAGAAAAACTTGTTGATTATTTTGGAATAAAAGAAGCAACAGCCGCTAAAATGATGAGTCCATATTTAAATAGATTAGACTTAGAAAAACAAGATTATTTAATTGGACTTTTTAGGCAAGATTATTTAAAGCTTATAAAGGAAATCGATAGCTTAATCAATGAGGCATTGTTTTTGTTTTTTAAACTATTGCCCGACGGGGGGTTTATGTATCGTGAATATGCAGATAGTCTAGAGATAGGACTATGCATGGGCATAGGGGCGGATTTATTAAAAGGTGAAACTCTTCTAAAAATCATGAGAGACAAAGGCGTATTAGATGAAGTATTATAAAACTGTTTTATCATACCAAATATATGATGTTATTTTGCTTGCTATTTTATTTTTTATGTGCTATTCTTTTATACAATTAAAGGACTATAGCTCAGTTGGTTAGAGCGTTGCCTTGACATGGCAAAGGTCGCTGGTTCGAGCCCAGTTAGTCCTACCACATTCTATTCTAACTCAAAATTTTGTGCTTAAATAGACTATAAAGTTTTTGTATGCCTTTTGGAACATAATCCTGTTGGAAAAACACTCAAAGAACTATTTGTAAACTTTTTAGAGCATACACACATATAACAACCTCCCATTTATCGTATCGAAAGGTTGACAAATGGGAGCTGTTTTAATTATTCCCCATCAACCTCCCTCTCTTTTAAAATTTGAGCAATATCATTAATAGAATTGATAGACTGTGCTAAAGCCTCAAATAAAATTTTCTCTCTCACTCTCTTTTTTCTCTCGTTACTCTTAAAATCCTCACAGGTCTTAACCTGTGTTTGATGTTTATTATGCTTTGTGCAAAACCCATTATTCAATCTGCTATAACATGCAGCCCACTGCTTATAATACGCAGTATAGTATGTACAGTTCTTACATTTTTGTGTTTTCATTTTTTGTCTCCTTTTATATTTACACCATATAGGTGTAAATATACTTTACCACACCTTTATGGTGTGTGTCAACTATTTTATCCCGCATTGGTGTATAATGTATTTGATGAATAATTTTGCAAAAAATTTAACTCTGCTAATGAAAGAAAATTCAATTTCTCAAAAAGAATTAGCGCAAAAATTAAATGTTAAACAACAGACTATTAGTCGTTATGTTAATGGAGAAAGAGAACCAGATATTGATATTTTAATAGTTATATCAAAGTATTTTGATATAACTGTAGATCAATTGGTTGGTTCTGAAGGATATTAATATTAGATAATTAAATTGTAATATCTCATTTGCGATAAAATTTTAATTATGGTAAAATTTTCAGAACGACTAAAAGAAATGAGATTAGAAAAAAATTTGACTCAAGCACAATTAGCAAAAGAAACAGGACTTAGTCAAAACGGCATTGCAAATTGGGAAAATGAAAAAAGGCTTCCTAATATAAACGCCTTAATCACATTAGCAAAATTTTTTGGTGTAACAGTAGGACAATTAGCAGGCACAGAAGAATATTAATTTTCACAAAATTCTAAGATAAAAAAAGGGTACTTCGCACCCGACCCACCTTTGCGGATTACCTGGTGCGGAGAAAACTGTAGGGATTCTTCAGCTTCGCTTAGAATGACATTAAAATTAATTTATCATATTGAACGAAGTGAAATATTTCCATCTTGTTCTCCGTAACCCGCCCTTGCGTTGAGCGGTTTTTTTTGGTTCCAAACAATCTCAAGCACCGTGTTCCACGAAGCATATTTCCTAGAGCATAAAAAATAAAAGCCTCATCGTATATTTACGAGGCTTTTTTATATTAATGAATAAACATAATTTTAAATCTTAATTCCCGCCAAAAATCAACAGGATAATTTGCGGAACAAAAATCAGCGTAAACAATGCAATGGGATAAGCAGCCGCATAAGCGTTTCCGCCCTCTTCTGACTTTGATGCATGAATAAGCGCCCCTAGTCCAGGTGTTGACGTCATGCTGCCAGTCATCCCGCCCATATTGTTTATAATATCCATCTTAAATACTAATTTACCAATATAAAACGATACAAAAACAGGTGCTAGGGTCATAATTGCTCCCCACAAAAGAAGCATTGGATAGTCACCTAAAACAGATACAAAGTTTAAACCGCCCGAAAAACCCACTGTTGCCAAAAACATCACTAGTCCAAATTCACGCACCAATTTTGCAGTGGCATCAGGCACTTTCATAGAAAGTCTGCCTATTTTACCAAAGTGCGCTAACAATAACCCTGTTAAAAGCACGCCACCCGTCGCCGCTAAAGTAACAACAGCCGTACCTATTCTAATTGAAATAGAACCTGCCAATAAACCGATTACAATAACCAATGCTATAGGGACTATGCCCAATTTATCAACAGTGATGAGTTTTTTTTCTTTTTTTATTTTATCAGTTTCATTTGCTGTATTTTTGTCTTCTTGCTTCTTTTCATCATTTTCTTTAATGATTACTATATCTAATTCTTTCCCTTTCTTCTCGTCCATCATCGCTTTTAATTTTTCAGCCTCTAAACGCATATCCATTTTTAAAATTTTAGGCATTATCTGAATAAACAACACAATACCCAATACGCCAAACGGGTATGCAATACCATTTGCGGTTGCAATAATCGCCTCATGATTATAAAATGTATCTTGAGCAGCGGACAATCCTGGAGTTGTAGATAAAGCTCCCATCAACAAACCTGTAGCCATTGCGGGTGACTCTATTGCTCCTGTTGCTATCAAAATAATAACTATAATCATGCCAGTAAGCGTAGTAGAGATTCCCATCGTTATAAACGATGCCGCATTTTTCTTAAAGGATTTAAAAAAAGTTGTACCTGCAATTAAACCAATACCAGCTATAAAAAAGACCAGTCCAAATGTCCTAAAGGCATTTATAGCAGCCCCGACTTCAAGCATTCCTGGTTCATAAGAACCCATAATTCTGTTTCCATAGTCATCCCTATTATACACTCTGCCCCTTGAAATCCAACCAATCAAATTGGCAAGCCTATATTCCCCTGCAGAACTATTCCAAACATATGGAGCAAAATTATGTCCCCAAGCATTGATATCTTGCCAAAATAAACCGAATGTTATACCAAAAATGAGCGCAGAAACAAAAACTCCCGCACTGCCTAATGACACACCTTTGATATTAATTTTGCCGATTAAATAGCCTGTTAGAATAATCGCAAAGATGATAAAAACAGGACTCATCATAGCTTGCATAAATCTGAATACTAGTGTATCAATAAATGCAGATGACAATAATAACATAATAATAAAACCCTTTATTAATTATGAGGCTGCGAAAATCTCAGCCTCATTAAACATTTTATTTGATTAGACATTCTTCATAAATCCCAGCTTTTTTAATCGCCTCAACCAATGCATCACCAATCTTATCAGGAGTTTCAGCCACAAACACACCAGCATCCCTCAATACTTTCTTTTTGCCCTCTGCAGTACCTTTGCCGCCCATAATTATCGCTCCCGCATGACCCATACGTTTGCCCTCAGGCGCAGTAGCCCCGCCAATAAATGCTGCCACAGGTTTTTTCATCTTAGTTTTGATATATTCTGCCGCATCCTCTTCTCCAGACCCGCCAATCTCACCAATCAACACAACTGCCAAAGTATCCTTATCTTTATTAAATAACTCCAAAATATCAACAAAGCCCAAACCTTTTATAGGATCACCGCCAATACCCACTGCACTAGATTGACCAATACCCCTAATTGACAATTGATTAACCGCCTCATAGGTCAATGTTCCGCTTCTGGATACTACTCCAATCTTGCCTTTTTTATGAATCATGCCAGGCAAAATCCCTACCTTAGCCTCATCTGGAGTAATTAGTCCTGGACAGTTTGGTCCAATCAACTTAGTTTTTTTGCCTGCCAAATAACTGTTGACTCTCATCATATCTATAACAGGAATACCCTCAGTTATACACACAACCAAATCCATACCAGCATCAGCTGCCTCTAATATTGCATCAGCTGCAAATGCAGGCGGAACAAAAATACAAGATACTGTTGCCTTAGTCACCCTTTTTGCCTCTAAAACAGTATCAAAAATAGGTACGCCAAGTGTCTCTTGTCCGCTTTTACCCGGAGTAACCCCACCAACAACTTTTGTTCCGTAGCTAAGCATTTGACTAGCATGAAAATTCCCATGCGACCCAGTAATGCCTTGAACTATTACTTTAGTGTTTTTATTTAGTAAGATAGCCATAAATATTTTTTATAAAGCTACGATTCTTCACTTTGCTCAGAATGATAAAAGAAATATATCAATTAAAAATAAATTTTGCCATTCTAGTACTCTGTAAATTTTTTTTCTTGACTTTATATACGAGTAGATTTTTGAGATGAAATTTTTCATTTTAAGGCTTTAAGTGTACTGGATGCACATAAAAAACCTAAAAATGAAAATCCTTTTATCCAAAAAGTTGCCGTATTAAACAAGAAAAAGATTTTACAAAATACTAGGGACAAAGTCCATTGTCACGAATACTTCTTTGTACAACAATCACAAAGCAAAAATCTTAAACTTTATTACTTACCTCCCCCATGTTTTACGGCAAGTTTCGCCGCATCTTCTAATCCGTCCGCCGCAATGATTTTTAAATCAGATTTTGCCAAAATAGCTTTGCCTTCTTTGACATTAGTCCCATCCAAACGCACCACTAACGGCACACTTAAATTTACTTCCTTTGCCGCCGTCAAAATACCCTCTGCAATAATATCACATTTCATTATTCCGCCAAAAATGTTGACTAATATGCATTTTACATTTTTATCAGACAATAAAATTTTAAAAGCCGCTGCCACCTTCTGCGCACTTGCTGTACCGCCTACATCTAAAAAATTTGCAGGACGCCCACCGTATGCTTTGATTATATCCATAGTAGCCATCGCCAATCCTGCACCATTTACCATACAGCCAATGTTGCCGTCCAATGAAATATAGCTTAGCCCCGACTCCGCCGCCTCAACTTCTTTAGCATCTTCCTCTTCAATATCCCTTAGCGCCATAATATCAGGATGTCTGAATAATGCATTTTCATCAAAACCAAACTTAGCATCAATTGCATTTAATTGATTATTCCCGTCAATTATAAGCGGATTAATCTCTAGCATACTGCAATCCTTCTCAATAAAAAGCCTGTACATATTTTTAAGCATCTTGATAAAATCCTTGACTAATTCAGACGGAATATTTATCATTTTAGCTATATTTCTTGCATGAAATTCTTTTAACCCTGTTATAGGTGAAATAGGTATGGTAATAATTGCATCAGGATTGTCATGTGCAACCTCTTCAATCTCCGTGCCGCCTTCTGCTGATGCCACAATAATAGGGCAGCCCAAACTGCCGTCCATCATTATACAAATATAAAACTCTTTTTTGATTTGCACCGCATCAGTAACTAATATTTTATTAACCCGCTTGCCTTCTAATCCAGTTTGCTTTGTGACAAGCTGCATTCCTAGCATGTTTTTAGCAATTTCATAGCCTTCTGCTTGATTGTTTGCCAGCTTAACGCCGCCGCCCTTACCTCGGCCGCCGCTATGAATTTGCGCTTTAATAACTAGTTTTGGATGCCTTTCAAACATTTTATCCACAGCAATTTTTGCATCCTCATAAGTACAAACGCATATCCCGTCTTGCGTCGGGATACCATATTGTGCTAATAATTCTTTAGCTTGATATTCATGTATTTTCATTAATTAACCTCGTTAAATTATAAGTATAAACACTAGACTTGCATATTTAATTTTAAACTCATAAAGCAGCACCAGCCTCAAGCGCTTTAGTGTTTATTTCATCAGTCCCTTTAGGAACATACTTTAAAACAGCCTCTTTTAATACATCTGGCGGGACAAGTTTTAAATGCGCATTGATTGCCCCAAGAGCCACAATGTTTGACACAAACGCTTTGCCTATCTTTTCTTTTGCTGTTTGGATAATAGGTTTTGATACAATATTATATCCTTTTGGAGCAACTAGTGATGAATCTGCAATGATTATACAATCCTTATCCACTCCTTTAGAGTATCTATCAAGTGAGCTTTGAGTAAGCGCCAATAAAAAAGTAGGTTTAACAACTTTAGTGAAACCAATGTCACCTTCACAAATGATTACTTCTGCTTTGCACACACCACCCCTTGCTTCTGGACCATAAGTCTGTGATTGCACTGCAGTGTGACCAGCAATAAGCGCTGCCTCTGCCAAAATAACTGATGCCAAAATTATACCTTGCCCGCCGCTTCCAGTAAATCTCATTTCTTGTCTATTCATAATTATTTGCCTCCTTTCATAGCCCTAATAGTTTTGTCATATTCTTCAATCCACTCTGGCTCTAATCTTTCTAGCAATCTTTCAGGCACAAAATTCTTTTTTTGTAATTCCATCATTTCTACAGCGCCGCCTTTTTTATTCTTCCTGCCATAATATGTTGGGCAAGATGAAACACAGTCAATGATAGCAAAACCTTTGTGCGCAATACCTTCTTGAATAAATTTAGTCGTATCTTTAACATGATATGCGCTGCCCTTAGCCGCATAAGTCGCCCCAGCACCCACACTTAATTTTGCTATATCAAATGGTCTGTCTACATTTCCATAAGGAGCAGTAGTAGCCAAGTCTCCCATAGGAGTAGTAGGAGAAAATTGTCCTCCCGTCATGCCATATATATCATTATTCATGACGATTACCGTCAAGTCTATATTGCGTCTTGCAGCATGAATCAAATGATTTCCGCCGATTGCAGAAATATCCCCGTCACCTGCCGCCACAATGACAGTCATATCAGGATTAGCTACCTTAACACCAGTTGCAAATGCAACTGCTCTGCCATGCGTAGTATGCAAAGTATTAAAATCCATATAACCAGCTATCCTAGAACTGCACCCAATACCTGACACAAGACATACTTTATCCCTGTCGATACCAAGGTTTTCAATAGCAACAGCTAAATTGCGCATAATGATTCCATGTCCGCAGCCGCCGCACCAAATATGAGGGAGAGTCCCCTCTCTTATATATTTTTTTATTATTGGACTTGCCATAATAATTATTTTCTCCTTATTTTTGTCACTAGGACATTAATTAAACGCCCCCACAGAGTATTGTTCTGTCAAAGTTGTTTTTATCTAAATCAATTCTTCAATCTCATTTGGCATAATGATAGTGCCGTCTACTTTACCTAAAAACTCTATAGGCACCGCATCTTTTGTTGCAAGTCTAATCTCATGCACCAGCTGACCATAATTATGCTCTGCTACAACAAATTTCTTTGCCTTTTTAGCGATTTCTTGAATTCTTTTAGCAGGAAAAGGCCAGATAGTGATTGGTCTAAACAAGCCTGCTTTTTTGCCCTTAGCTCTAGCCAACTCAATAGCCTTAGTCGCTGCTCTAGTAGTTCCGCCGTATGCAATAACTATAACTTCTGCATCTTCAAGATGTCTTTCTTCATACTCAATAATATCATCAACATTATCTTCTATTTTCTTCATCAATCTAGTGCATAATTCACCGGCAATAGTAGTTGAGTTTGTAGGGAAACCATCCTCTCTATGCACTAAGCCTGTGATATTATATCTTTGACCTTGTCCAAACGGAGCGCTTTGCGGTGCAATCTCACCTTTGGGCACAGCGAATGGAGGAATTTTTTTGTTTATCTTGCGATTTTCAATTTTTAACGTCTTAGGATCAGGAATTACAATGCCTTCTCTTAAATGTCCAATAATTTCATCAGTCATCAAAAATACAGGCATCCTATATTTTTCTGATAAATTAAAACATCTTATAGTCAAATGATAACACTCTTCAACAGTTGCAGGAGCCAAAGCAATAACAGGGTGGTCGCCATGAGTACCCCAGCGTGCCTGCATAATATCACCTTGCGACGGAGAAGTAGGAAGTCCAGTCGATGGACCGCTTCTTTGCACATTAATTAAAACACAAGGTACTTCAGCAAATGCAGCATAACCAAGATTTTCTTGCTTTAATGAAAATCCTGGACCAGAGGTAGCTGTCATTGATTTGACACCAGCAGCACTGCCGCCAATGATTGCCGCCATCGCTGCAATCTCATCCTCCATTTGTATAAATCTGCCGCCTACTTGAGGCAAACGGATAGCAGCCTGCTCAGCAACTTCAGTTGACGGAGTAATAGGATATCCTGCAAAAAATCTCATGCCCGCAGCAATAGCACCCTCAACGCACGCCTCATTGCCTTGCAGCAATACTCTTTTTTCTTTTTGTTTAGCAGCCATAATTATTTGCCCCCCTCAATATAAATTGCATAATCAGGGCATCTGATTTCGCACAAAGAGCAATAAATACATGCTTCTTCATTTACAATTGTTGCTTTTTCTTTTTTAATATCAAGAACTTTTTTAGGACAAAAAGCCACACATATTGCGCAGCCTTTGCACCAATCTTCTTTAATGATTAGTTTTTTACTCATTTTTAAACCCTCATTTTGGTTTGTTAAAACAAGTTTAACATAATAATTTTTTTAAGTAAAATGATTAACCCCCCTATACAAAATTAGTTAAATTAATTTATGAAAGTATATGTATACAGTATTTGATTTGTGGTTATAATTTTTATTGTAATATTCAATACATAACTAAAAAGGAAAGTAATCCATTATGAAAAAAAGATTATCATTACTGCTAATAATCACAATCTCTTGTATCTTTATTCTATCAGCATTTTCTTGCACACATAACAATCTTAACAACCATCCCATGCTAAGATTTCATATAAGGGCGCATTCAAACTCTGCCCAAGACCAGCGAGTCAAGCTAAAAGTCCGTGATGCTGTGCTAGATTTTTTAGAACCTAAACTAGATGGCGCTAACTCTATACCTAGTGCTGTTAGAATATTAGAAAAAGAAGCAACCCATGTTGTATCCATTGCAAACAAAGTGCTTTTAAATAATGGCTTTAATTATAGTGCAAACATAAGAATTGGGCAAGAATTTTTTCCGTCAAGAATGTATGGAGACATTGTGATAGAAAGCGGATATTTTAAAGCAGTCATCATAGAGCTAGGAAGCGGACTAGGAGACAATTGGTGGTGTGTTTTATATCCCCCGCTTTGCTATTTAGAAGCAAGGGGCAGTTTTAGATACAGGTCGCTAATATTGGATTTAGTAAGAGGATGGTTTTAGCGTCATCACACTAAATTATGCACGCAATATACAATCTTTCTTTATGATGTTTTTTAAAGGAGAGATGCTTTAGGAACGCTAGGTCCACGAAAACCTCTTGGGTGGTCTACATGATGCGATACATATTTTTTTAACGGATGAGATCTTTCGGCTTTGCTCAAGATGACAAAATTTAAGTTATGTCATGACTTGAGCAGAGTGCAAAGCA
>Ga0131853_10001064_pt1 | contig 49889 bp, 48 predicted proteins | sample TergutLab28metaG_FD_92764 | JGI IMG/M metagenome (GOLD analysis project Ga0131853, IMG submission 92764) | Labiotermes labralis P1 segment gut microbial communities from Petit-Saut dam, French Guiana - Lab288 P1 (version 2) (version 2) | ecosystem: Host-associated > Arthropoda: Insects >...
ACAATTAGTTTTTCGTTAGTCATTTCAAATGATTCGCTCCTTGCATGAGAATACTCGGGAATCTTTTGTGTTGCTTTTTCTTACTGCTCTTGCGCTCTTTTTCACGCATAACCCTCAGCGCACACTTTTGTCCCGGTTTTGTTTGAACGACGGGCGCAAGGTTATTTGTTGGTGCGATTTGTGTGAGAGGGGTTCGAAAAATATGTTGAGATTCTTATATAATATTTTTTTTGCTTCCAACTATAAGCAAGAAAAAGCCTTTGCTGAAAACTCAGCAAAGGCTTTTATAAGAACGGGATAAAGAGAATTCACCCTTTAGCTTTCCACTCTTATATTAGTTTGTTACAGATTCATCTTCTTTCTTTTTAGGCTTAAATACAAAGAAAGAAGATAAGGTTGCCAGGCCACCCATAACCAAAGTTAAAGACAATGGGTCTGATGTATCCGGCAGGTTCATTCCATTTTGAATTTCTTGAGGCGTTTGTTGACTAGGTGGTAGTGGTTGTTGGGTCACTGGAGGCATAACCACATTACTGGTCCCCCCTTGGTTACCCGGTGACGCGGTAGCTCCTCCCGCGGTTTCAAACACTGCTCTCAAAGATACATCTTGATTCGGCATGATAAAAGTTGCACTTGCCGCAGATGGATTCGGTAAAGAGATCCCCCCACTTATAACTTCCCACCGTACAAACTGATAGCCGGTCTCTGCGTGAGCTGAAACAGTTGTGCTGATACCTGATTGACGCATGGCTCCACCCCCGCCACTAACCGACCCGCTTCCAACTACAGTGGTGTGAATGGAGAACTGCTGTGGTGTTGGTATTTGTGGTTGCTGCGGCTGTTGTGGTTGTTGTGGTTGTTGCGGTAGTTGAGGCTGTTGTGGTTGTTGTGTTGTCGGTTCAAATACTGCTGACGCCACTATATTTTGTGTTTGTGTTGTCGGGACAAGGAACGTCATATTCTGCTGATTAGTCACATTCGCTTGTAACTGAACACCTTGAACATCCCAGCGCACAAAACGTTGCCCGGTAGGTATTGTTGCATTTATGGTAAGATTTGTACCTGGCTGAAATGTTGCTGGGCCTGTACCACCTATAACTGTTAAATTGAGAGTTTGTGTAGTTGCTCTAAATTCAGGTCTTAACGTTAGGTTAAAATTAGGCATACGGAAAGACAAGTCAGAACGGGTGAAATCATAACGGTTTTGGAATCCACCTAACTGTCCTGTACCTGGAGCCACTATAACCCAACGAACAAACTCAAACCCGTTATTAGGAACCGCAGATATAGTTACATCTGCATTCGCCCTAATCTGTCTCGTTTGTGTTCCTTGTTGGTTTTGCACTCCTGCATTTGCAGTCGGTGCAGGAAGCTCTGAACGACCTGATGCTGCTGGCGTGGGTCCTTGAACTGTTAAAGTTCTGTTTACACCCAATTGGTTTTGAGTTTGATTCTCATCCCAATCTGGGTCACGTTCAAATCTCGCGGCTATAGTCACATTATTGTTGGGCATAACAAATGTCTCATGCCTGTGTTGGTTTTGTCCTCCACCGCCACCAGGAATTGTTGCCCCTGTTAACCGCCAACCCGCAAAAATATAACCGCGATTCGGTGTAGCATCTATATTGATATGAGTTCCTTGTTGAACACGACCAACATGACTTGACCACACATGTCCACCATTGGTTTGGTTGACATTAACGTCGTGTACATTTGTTGGTTGAGGAGGTGCCTCCGCTCGGATTGTAAATCCGATAGTTGCTCTATCTCCAATACCTACATTGGGTACAACGAAGGTTGCGATATTACCTGTCACCGTTGCCTGTATCCCCGGTTGGTTAAATGTTATCTCTCCAATATTCGAGGTCGTTGGAATGAGGGTAATAATTGCTGTTTCTCCAGGATGTAAAGGACCATTGTGCATCGCTGAGTGCCCAGGAGGTACACCCATAACTTGCAAATCAATAATCCGAGACGTGTCAATATCTGTACCGGTGCCAGGACCTTGCCCTTGTCGCATTGTAGGAATAAGGATAACATTTTGGTTAGGCATAGTAAAACTGATTACAGCATTATTTGTTTGCGAACCTAAATTAACATTATCCGCTGACCAATGTTGAAATGTTTCGCTTGATTGCCCTGTTCTAACAAGCTGGACTGTTGTTGTTACACCAGAATTAACAGTCCATTGATTTGCACCATTAGGTGTCGAATTAGAGACCAATACAGACCACCCTGCAGGGATATTAGGGACGGTAATTGTTTGGGGTGTTGGCGTTGGTTGCCCACCGTCACCAGGGTCTCCGCCATCTCCGGGGTCTCCACCACTTATACCTCCCCGGAACTCTGCTGTAATAGCTAAGTTTCTTGTAGTGACTGTGCTGGGGAAGAAAGTATGTGCTGATGAAGCATCATTAAGGAGATGTGAATCGGGGCCACGCCACGCAATAAACTCGGCTCCTGTGGCCGGTAGAGCTGAAACAGAAACTTGTTCATTCGAACTAAATATATGATTGCCCGAAGGACTGGTTGTTCCGTTGCCAATTACGCTCATCGTGAGAATATTCCCAGCTCGTGGCGCAACCGTTAGGGATGCGTGAATTCTCGGTGTGGAACCTGAAGAAGTAACATGCGTTCTAATCCAAGTTTCATTACTGAGTTCTGATGCGTCAATGCGAATTGAGTTATCCGCTTGCCAGATAGCCTGCATTGTCCCTACACCTTCAGCGTTAAATACGATCGGACCTTGGTGCAGATCAGAAGGTATTTGACGGATGTAAATTCCGTGATTAGTAAATTGTGTGTTAATGCTCGCAGGCAAGTTGGTGTTCAATTCCACACTAACCTGATGCACACTTATCTCACGAGTTACTTCGTCCGGTGGATTACCCTCTGTTATTTCTACCACAATGGGAGGGGAAATGGGGATAACTACGGTTCTGGTGTAACCAAGACTGAGAGGTTGTATCCCTGGGTTAGCTGTTACAGGTACACTTTCAAAAATTGGTGACACGATTTGGACTGCGAGAGCTATCATCAAGATGTACGCAACTCGAGCCAACCATGCTTTCTTTTTCGTTGTTTTAATCATGATTTTAACTCCTTAATTGATTTTTTCGGTAATCTCTTTGTAGTTACAAAAATTACTGTACTGCCTACAAGTAAGATTGAACCAACTAAAGTTGCAGTGATAAGGTCGGATGTTTGTGGTAAAGGAATAGTTTCTTCCTTCTTGCCTTCCTCGTCACTTTCTTTTCCTTCTGGTTCTGGCTCTATAACCGCCGAAATCGCTCTCGGTGTTAAAGGTCTATCTCCTATCTCAATCGGATGGGAACTGACGTGTAATTGTCCACTAGGAAAATACAAGTAAAAAACTAAATGGGTTATATAAGGATTAGGCAGAATCTGTCTTGCTGTACTTCGACCGACACCGTGTTCAACGGTAATCGAACCTGTGTCAGCGATTGTACCTAAACCTTGAACTCGCCACTTCAATTCGGGAAAGACATTTAAGTCCGAGCCCGTAATGGTGGCCGTTAAATAGACGGGCTCCATCCAATTAAAGATATCCTCGTTAGCTTGAAGCTGAACTCTGAAATCTAGGGTACGCATATCTATGTTCTCTAAAGCGTACCAATCAATATATCTTGTACCCCATTCGTCATATGAATACGCAGGCGAAAACGCATTTCGTCCTTCTTCGTTAGGGTGAGCAAATAAATGAGGAGCACGGGAATAATAAGGGAATGTGTCCATCTCATTAGGATTGTCGGGGTAACCTGTGACATCCGGATACCCCGATACAAGCAAAGGAGATGCGACTCCCACTAAGAGAATGAAAGTTAAGCAAACTAAACCTTTCATAACCCGCTTCATTGAAGTTCGCATGAGAACCTCCTTATTGGTCTTGGTCGTCTTGGTCCCAGGCTGCGTACTCATCTTCACATTGCACACAAGCCAATCTCTCCTTACGGATTTTGGCTATCACTAGACCTGTAATGGCAGAACCTATGGCCACACCAATACCGATGACTAAACCGATTTTGAATTTCTTTGTATAACAGATTTGTGGAATCTTCACGTCAATTCCCTCCTTCGTTTGGGTAATGTTGTTACATATATAATTGAAGCTACTATCGTAAGCGTGGTTGCCAATGTCATAAGTGTAAGAAGATCATTAGTCTGAACCAACTTAATCTCTTCTTCGTACTTTTTGTCTTTCCCTTCGCCGTAAATATCTACGAGGGTTTCAATGATGTACTCCCTCGGCCCGAAATCGTATGGAGATCGAAACCTGAATGAATCTTGAGGCACATTGTGATTGTCAAAAATTGTGAATAAATAATACCGACCTTGTTCCAAAGTCAAATTTGGAAAAATCATCGGTGCGTGAGAGCCAAAGATAATTAGCTCCCCTTCTGTCGGTCTTCGAACATCTGTATTTGGTATAAGAAGAGACCCCCCGTTGGGAAGGTACTGAGAGACCCGTATAAAATAAGGGTCTCCCACAAAACCAGATATGAAAAGTTCTAGACGGTGATTGAACCAATCTATACGAACTGCGTCAATCCGTATTTCGTCCGTTATGTTCCGCTGTATATCTAACCTCTGCATATAGCTGGGAGGTCGAAGTTCTCGCGGAACATAACGAGGGTCAATGTCGAACATTGGGATGTGGCTAGATTCTCTTTCTTGCAGTGTGTTTAAATCTCGCCTTTCTTGTGAATTGTCTCCATACACATTCATCGGAATAAGTAATGTCAACAACGCTACAATTCCCAAACATGACATAACTTGTGTCACTCTTCGAAATGAAGTTCGCATAAGAACCTCCTCCCTTACTTGTTTTGGAATCTGTTAGACTTTTCGTTACCCCGCACCACTGGCTGAGATTCCGCTAAATCTTGCGCTACAGTTTCCACAGAACTACTTACAGTGGAAACTAGACAATTAACAGTTTCATCGGTCTGGGTCGTATTCTTCTCTGCCAAAGGCACCGACTCTTCAGTGGGGTTATCCCCCTCTATTAAATCTTTCTTTTTCTCGTCCATAACCGCTCCTTTAAATTAAGTCGTCGACGTCGACTAAGTCTGACATCTTACCCCCAAAATCAACCTTCTTGATAACCGAAGAAGGTATATCTCCTGCAGGCATTTTAATATCGAACAAACTATCTTCATCACCCTCAGGTGGTGTTTCTTCCGTTGGAAAGGTTTCTTCCTGTTCCTGGTGAGGAATCTCCTCAGGTTCTTGGTGGGGAACTTCTTCAAAGACCTGCTCTTCTGCAGGCAAAGTATCAGATACTGCTTCCTCCTGCTTACCCCCACAAGGTTCCAGTATATCTTTCTCATGAACTTGGAATATCTTAGCGGTATCGTTAACTAAACCTCTAAGTGCTTCCTCACACTCAGCCCAATCGACGATATCGCCTGCACAAGTTTCTGGATTATCGGCCTCAGTCAACGTAACCTTCTCGTCTTTATACTCGGGGTCACCAGTCTGTTTTGCAACCCATGCCAAAGGAGGAAGCTTTCCCACAAGACCACGTATAAAATCCGGAGTGGTTGTCTCCAGCTTCGACACCTGATTATAAAACTGCCAAATAGCAACATTTACACGAAGGGAAGGGACAATAACCCAATTCACTGCGATAAGGATCAACCTCGTTGTTATAAACATAAAAAGAATATTCCACCAACCAAAACCTAAAGATATAGTTGTCAAAATTACTGTTGCTGCTAAAGTTAAGAATATGAATATCTCTATCGCAACAATATACAACGTGTTATTAACAAGCATTCTTGGAAGTACCCTTATGTATAAGGCAGTTCCTTCAAGGAAATATTTAGCTTGATTTTTGACACGAGTTTTGATCGAAATCTTCTTTTTGGGGTTTTCCATCTCCCAGTGCCGGCGGAATAGTTCTTGAGTAAACCAAGTGTAACTGACTAATACTTCGTCCATAGAGTCAAGGGCCATATTAATGTTGTACACTATAAATTTAAATAAAGAATGGCCAAGACTAAAACCGCCCGGGTCATTCAAATGATTTAAAATAGTTTTCTCCAACAAAGCTGTTTTAAGTGTTTTCACCAACTTAACGCCCTTAATCGTAACCATGCTCGTCGCTGTATTACCTATTAAGTTCCGTGTGGCTTCTTTCCAAGCATACCCAGTCAATGTGCCTTTATAAGGCTGGTCCAGAACAACAACTGTAACTGCTATTGTATGTGCAAGTCGAAGAAGGAAGTCGAAGAAACGAACTACAGTACGACTGTACGCCGCACCTAACCCTAATGCGATTGGTATTGTCATCAAATGGGTTATAACATGCATATCCCAACGAATGAATAAATTTCTCAAAAATAAAACGCCGAAGATAAAAACTGCGGCAGGAGACACGTTTAATACAAATCTGAGGAGTGTAATGACGATTGTTCGGAAGAAAATCTTAGACATGTCTAGAGATTTCCATCCTTATCGACATAGGTATAGACTGAATGTCCGTGTCGGTATCCTCTAGAACAAGGATGTAGTTGGAGGGTAGCAGAACAAGGTTGGCCCAGAGATAAAGAAGGGCTTCGTAATGCTTGGTTATCTTTCCTCCACCGACGATGGCTTCAACAATATTTTGTGCTGTTAACAATATTTTTTCATCACGTTTCTTTGCATTCGCGAAAAGCGTGTCAACCGTGTTTCTCAAAGATACCGTCTCTGCCACAACATCAAAGTCTTCAAAAAGACTTTCTGAATACGTGGATGCGAGTACTACTAAATACTCAAATTTATCCACACGAATACTCCTTGAATGTACGTATTCAAGGTACGCACTACAACGGTTTGCTTGTGCGATAGGTTCACCCACACTCCAAGGTAAAGGAATTGCGTCTTGGAGATACTTTTGCAAGGTATGAGCTGTAATATTCCCATGCCCTGAAATTTGCATAATACTCTTTCGCAACTGCACGTTGTTCTTTATGAAAGGTATAAGCTTCATATGCCCTCCTTATATAATTGAAGTTCGGAACATCCGTTCTTGTTGTATTAACTTTTCCGTTTCATCGTTCACGCGTAACGTCATACATAACAACAGTTGGTCGTTCTTCTCATCATTGATGCGAAGCAAATGCTCCAAATACGGTTTACAATGGTCATCAGGATTTACAATTAAATAACCCAATTTATCGTCTGCGTCTAACGCAAACAAATTCTGGTAGTGGGTCTGGAACTGGTTAGGGATATACATAACACCATGAGCGTTATTGGTTAGTTTTCTAAGGTAGTGTATAGCCTTGACCAAATCATCCCGCCTTACTAGACGACCTAATAAATATAAAGGTCTCCTTCGCGAAAAATTACGGTAGGTCCTCAAAAATGGACCTTGCCGAATAAAATAATGTCCATATCTCCCTATAGCCAAGGCTTCAATGGAGTCATAAGAAGCTATCGGATATCCTGAGAGGAACGATGTTGGTTCTATTCCTATATGTTTTAGTGTTTCAGTGGCGTTGACCAATTTGTTTTTCTTCCCTGGATTGTTTTCTAAATCTGTTGGAATTATATAAGCCCTCCAACTGTTAGGAAAAATATCAAATACATTTGTCATAGAACTCACCGTCGTATAAAAGCGGTTAGAAAAGAATTGCTTGATACTCTTTTCTGTGTTTTTCATGACTCGATGTGAATGACTATCCTGCTCAAAATCATCAGGAGTTCTTTCATAAGTAACGGTTTCAAGAACAACACCTCTAAACAACTCTGCAATGAAAGGGAATACATTATCAAGAAACTCTCTGGGATTGTCTTCCGTACTACGAGAAAACACAAGAGTCTTCGGGTCTTCCGGAGTTTCTTCGTTCCAATAAGCTAATCCAAAGCCGGTTGTACTTCCATCTATACCCACCACGTATTTTTTTGTGGTATCAATCTTTCCTAATTTTTGCACATTCGACTTGATGTCTTCTGACACCAAAGTGAACGAGGACTCGAGGTCTTTGAAATATAATCTCATATGCGCTCCTTAAAACACGAACTCTTCAATGGCTTTTGGCTCAACACCTGTCATAACCAGATGAATGTAAACAGCCTTATCGTCCACAAATCTTTTGGCCAAAGAGGTTTTCGGGGTGTTGCTCCTAATCATTCTTTTTGTTAAATCACGGTTATTCTCCGATACGCGCTTACTCCGTACCAATTTAACAATCTCGTACTCCGGATTAACTTTCTGAAGAAAGATTTGAACCTCTTTAAATCCAATGGCGTCTGTCTGTCGTTCAAACTTTAGCCACTCCTTAACCAGAGAATACACACCGCCTTTTCTGTTGCAAGCGAAACAATTGTACCGATTCATTTCGAGATTGTAGTAAAAAGAAGGATCTCCATCCGAATGAAAAGGACAAGAGTAGGCATGATTACTGCCTACTCTTTTATCAGGTGCTCCTAATCCGATTTCCTCTAGTATCTGGCTTATTTGAAAAAGTTCATCGTTAATAAGTTTTATTCGAGCAAGAATAGCATCAGGTGCATTCATTACTTACCCGCTTTCTTTGCTAAAATTACTGCAATTTGGGAGGCTAAGGTTTTATCGTCGTCAGAATCTTTGAACTGTTCGAGCAAAGCTTCAAGCTGCTCGTCTCTTTCTCCTAAATTATCGTATTTTTGCCTAAATCGGTTATAATGTTTACTGCCTTCCGGAGTTTCCTTAGAGGTTATATCGTTTGCTATGAAATTGATTTCGTGTTTCAAGATTTGTTTGGTTTCCTCGTGGAAAACTTCGACCCCAAGAGTTTGATCTGCGAGAACTCTTACTGTCACCTGTATATTTGCGTAACCCTCAGCATCCCAATTTTCGATATCATCAATCGTTACCGTAGATATTAATGTCGGGGTTGAGAACAAATCCTCTGACTGGTAAAAATTGATATCCATCTTCTGTACAAAAGTTTCTTTTGATCGAGCAAACGTGCGTCCTACACACGGGAACACTTGGCCTTTCTTAACCACTGGTTTCAGACGACCACCAACCTTAACCCCTATATGCTTTGGCATAACAGAAAGGAAAGGCAGTCCTTGATTTTCGATAATATTTCGTGCGGTCATCGCATTTCCTATAGCTACAGAGAGGTCAGGATCAATTTCATAACTGACTTCGTAATTCTCTTGGAGCTTTTCACGAATATACTGTGATTTTGTGCTTCCACCACAAAGAACTATATGTGGGTTAACTACCTTTTTCGCCTTGAACCGACTGTTCATAATGGTTTCAGCACGTTTCCAGATAATATCGGTTGCCGCCAAAACATGCTCGTAGGTTACAACATATGAAGTATCTTTCCATTTGAAACTGCCTTGCTGTTTGAGAATTTTAACATCTTCAATGACATTAACTACTAGGTCTTTCGGGGGGCGTATATTGTACTGAGAACAAACTGCTCGATACACCTCTTCGTCGATGTTGTCACCACCCAGTAAATTATCCCCCGAGATGTCAGTAATTGATAAAGTATCCTCTATACTTGGTAAGTCAATATCTAATTGACGGTAAAATTCCACACTGTCTTTTGGAAACCCAGTCATACTTTCAATCAATATCGTATCGAAAGTACCTCCACCTAGGTCGAATACAGAAATCGTACTGTCTATCTTCTTTAACGTTTGATACACAAGTGCCGCAGAGATAGGTTCTTGTTGTATGAAAAGGATGTTATAGCCTAACTCAATGAATACGGACGCTGTATCCTGTATCTGAGGTGCGTCAAAATATGCCGGAACAGATACCACTACATCTTTAGTTTTCGCATACTCCGGATTCAACGTTAAGATTTCTTTCATCAACACTTCGATAAACATCTTAGAGATATCTTTCGCTGTGTAGTTGTTCTCAAACTTAAAGTTGGTTCCCATATACTTTTTGAAGCTAGAGTAAGTAGTCACTTTACCTCTTAAATCTCTAGCTTCTTTCCCTACCACAACTCGATTGTCCGACTCGATTGCCACCACAGAAGGTGTAATCGGCCCAGACATCGAGTGCAATATCTCGGGGACTTGGCTGTCTGCTTTAAATGTAGCGACAACAGAATTTGTTGTCCCTAAGTCAATACCAAAAAAGCCAGTCCCCGTTACGTTAAATACTGTAGATGGTTTCATATGCGCGTCACTCCTTATTGAATATATCGGTTTTGCTGAATACAATATCGATATGTCTGGCGTGCTGTTTTAACTCCAGCATCCTTGTTTCCAAGGTTTTGGGGTAAAACATGTTTGTAACTGTGTTTAAATGGATACGGTCTATGAAGGCGTATGTTATGGCTGCCTGATTTGCCATACCAAACTCAAAGATAGAATCCATCGCCTGTTGGATTAATGGGTCTGAAAAATCGAACTTCAAATCCAGTGTGTCCATCAAGACATCCCTGTCAACACGGATACTCGGCAGTGTGTCAGGAAGAATAAGACCTACAGGGTCCTTAGGTACATATATTTTTCGTAACAATTCATTGGTTGAGTCGTTCATAATGCTACTGTCAAAAGTGGAACCTACCCCTGTTAACATGGCGACAAAACCATTAGTTGGGAGATTCAACTTATCCCTAAGTTGTTGTTCAATAAACCTTTGAAAATTTTCGTCTTCAATTAGGTTCATGTTCTCCGACTTGGTGATAGACTTTTTGCTGAATAACTCTTCCACTTCACTAAAGCTAATGACTGTAAACATTTTAGAACACCCTCCTTATTCGAATGAACGAAACGTTGTGCAGATTTAAACCTGTATCTACACTACGTGGGTTTGTTGCAGTAGTATCTGCAAATGTGCTGATGAAGGTTATTGGATTGAAGTCCGCATCGTAGAAGAAGAATTGAATATCCATAACTCTATCACTAGTTGAGAACGAATGAACATCAAAGTACAGTTGCTCAGGTTGACGAGACCCCATACGAACTCTTTGCAAGTAGACACTTGGGAAGATTTCTATAAAATCTTCTCCAGTTCCTTGTTGTGTGAAATTCACTGGAATAAATCCAGTTACTCCCGGCAACGGCTGAACACCCATCAACACTCTGACCACTATCCCTAAAGAATCATGGATTGCCCTGAATCTTGGTTCCGGCCTGCCATAGAAAAACGAATGTATTTGCATAAGAATATCAATATCGTACGTAATTCTCGGCACACCATGAACAAGAAACAACGCTTGGTCATCCATAATCGGCTGCATGAACTCCTGATTAAACCGTCGATTCCACCAAACAAAATCTTCGTAGCAGATATCCTCATCAAGGAAAGATAATATTATTGCTTCAGACATCCACCCCAAATATTGTTGAGTAATCCTCTCAATCAAACCAATTGATTGAATATGTCTTAATCTCTCAACACGATTGTGATGATATTGGGTTAGATTCTGTTGTGTAACACTCGGGTTGAATAACGGGTTGGCGTGCAAGCTGACTTCAACATTTGCGACATCCTCTAAAACAATAAGTGCTTCTTCTACTCGATGACGTAGGTCAAGACTGTAGAACGTAGCAAGGGTTGCACGTATATAGTCGATATCATTTTGATTAAACACAACTCCATTAAGATGTAAAAGAATATCTCCAGGAGTCTGAAGGCCCGCAATAAACTGAATTGTAGCGGGTGTAATGTCTACCTGATAAGGCATCCACTCTCCAACTCTTCCTCCTATTTGCTGCCTTCTTATTCGTGCTTGTAAAAGGTAGTTCTGAACTTCTTGTGAACGACTTCCAAACGTATTAATGAGGTGGTCAAGTTCTTCCGAAATCCTTACACCACGCGATGTTGGCATAAACTGTAGATAATCCGTATCAAAATGACGATGCGTAGTAATATTTGTTAAGGTGCGAAATTCATCTAAAATATCAGGTTGGAAATCGGTAATCACCGAGGCGAAAGCAACAGCAGTCAAAGGTCTTTCCAACTCAGCTACGAAATAACGAGATTCGTTGATTGAGGGTAATAGGCTGGGGTTAACCAGAAAACTGTAATTGATATTACCGAATGGGTCTGAAAGAAGAATATGAGATTCGAATCCAGTGAAATAGGTACCCCAATTGTGTATATCAACTTCTAATCTTTGAATGAATGGATTGAAATTCACTCTAAAATCTATGCCATAGATGGCTGGCATTCTCTGCCCAAAAAAGAACATATTGATTTCTTCCAAGTCCTCTAATGTTCCTTGTGGGCGATACTCTTCTTCCCACCATGTATCATCGTCCCAAGAAAAACTTCCTTCTTGGTTATCGTCTCCCCAAGTAAAGCCACTTTCTTGACCTTCGTCCTCACCCCAAGTGAAATTACTTTCTTGGTTGTTGCTTTCCGTGGCCCCTTCAGCAGGGGCTTGTGCGAAAGGTGCTTCCGCAGAGGTTGGTTCCGACTCACGATTGCTCATTAACGCCATGGCTACAACGGCACCACCGCCCAGAAGTAAGAGGATAATTAGGATAAGGAATATAGGACTTTTCTTTTTCTTCCCACTGCCCTCGTCATCGTATGCGTCTTCATCGAAAAGAGCATCGTAAACTTTTTTCTCGTCAGAGATTGTAGCTTCCTCTTCGTCACCAATCATATCGTCATCGTCATGGTCTTCACCTGTGACAACAATTTTTTTGGCAAACTTCTCTTTTCTTTTCTTGTCCCCCAATTTATCGTAGAGGTTTTCCATGTATGCTTCACCTGACTCGGTGACGGTCCAGAGGTCATCACCGGCTCGGCCAAGATACCCATCTGTTTTCAATATCTTTTTATTTTTCGAAGCAATCAGATAAACGGCACGGGGGTCTGGACCACTGTAATCAATTTCGATGTCTTCGGACCGCACCGCACCTTTTTCATGCACGAACTCAAGAATTTTGAGCTGCATTGCTTCCCTTATATTTAACATAAGTCGTCCTTTCCTTTCGAGGTCGCAAGACCTGTGTATTTTAATTTAAAAACCCAAGAACGACATCAGCCGCTCCAAAAGGATTGAATACCGCAATAGCTACAACTATAGCTACAAGCATAAATACAATGGCTACAAGTTTAAAAGCGGTTTTCACAATCTTCGGTAAAAGCAATAAACCAATGATTAGAACAACAATCATGGGAATCGAACTGGCTAAGTCTGCCCATATGCCTTGGCCAATGAAATCTCTCCACCACACGGCTATAGGGTGATATGCTAAACCTTGCATTTCATTTTCTCCTTCCTTTAAATCCTGAATAAATCGTCATCAGCGTTGACATCTATACCAAGTAACTCTTTCATTCCCCCATCGTCATAGCCTTCTTGCAAACTCGCCAGAAGAGGATCTTCCAGATGACGTACATGTTGGTCTTTGTCCTGATAATAGAACCAATTATGTTGTGCATCCATTCTAAAAGTTTTCCACATCGCAACAGGAGGATGCCAACGCAATTTGGTAAAAAAGAAATTAATTCGTTGGCCCTCACTCCCAAACATACCGACAATATTGTCGGCAACTATTTCAAGTTTAGAAGACCAAGAGGCTATTTTGCTCGTGATAATTGGCTCTTCAACTGAAGGCCTTTTGAATTCAGAACCGGTATGACTGAGGGCAAATATATGGAGCGGGAATTCTCGCTTAATATCTTCAAATGTTTCAGCAAGTTTCATAGTCATCTCGTTCATACCTACATTACCCCTGATATCTTGAGTGTGGTCCCAGACGATAATGTCCGGCTGAAACTTAATAATGTCGGCGCGAAATTCTTCCGCTAGAGTTAAGTAATTGTAAGGTGTGTCGATGTGAATGAAATTTCCGTTTTCCACAAATTTTGTTTTCGCAAAATTCACCAGATTTTGTTTTTCTTCAGGAGAGTATTGAGTACCTTCCGGATAATGGGCTGTCTTTCGTAAGAGTTGATCAGGAGTAACAAGAAAACCGCATGTTGTCCTAACATATGACGGCATAACGAAATTGAAAAACAACTTCTCTTTATGGATTTCCGGGGAATAGAACATAACACGCCGATTCTGCTTCATCGCGCTTGAAGTTATATAAGCTCCTACTTTTGTTTTTCCAAGACCTCTTTCCCCTACACATAAAGTAACTTCGTGAGGTTTCGGGGGAATGATAGTATCCAAAACTGCAAGCTCTAATTCGAACAGAGGCTCTCCTGTTTCCAAATGGACTCGTTCCATTTCCTCAATTTGCTCTAAAGAGGTCAATGGTCGACTTGTAGTAGAATTTAAAGTTACCTTCGCTTTATAATGGGCGGAGGATAAGTTTAAGAGGTCAGGTAAATTTTTGATTGTCTTGACCTTATATCTGTTCAGAAAAGCTTGCCAACCCCAAAAATTTTCTCTAACGTAAGATGAATCATTATTCCTAAATGTGTTGATCAGGTTTGCAAGTTCTTCCGTAAAAACTTGCCCATAATGGTCAATAAATTCAGGAACAACTGCATAAGACTCCTCTATCGTTAAATTCAAAGTAAGTGCATTGTCCAATATGGATATAATTTCAGCACGGATGTTACGGCCAAGTTCAGTAATACTCGACTCAAGGGTAGCATCCAACTCTTCTCCTAGGTTATAACGCATAAACTGAGCGTATCCTTTATATCGGGTTTCTTTTATCTCCGAGTATATTATGGAGTCTACAACATTAAGAATTGTATCCTTGTCTAGTGACGGTGTATCCTTCGACAGAACTTGGATTTCCCTTAGAATATTTAAGGACTCCCAAATTAGATTAATATATGTGATAGTTTCTTCTGCAGGGAGAAGTTCACTAACGAATCTCCAATACTTATAAGTGTCTTGGGTTGTTTCTTGAGAAACTATACCGGAAAGCAATTTCTCAAAGAACTCATTGCTTAATCCTTCTAACCGTATCATATGCTCTCTCCTAGATGCCTTAATGTGGGTTACATCACACCCCGATAGCCGTTTTCAGAAGCCGGTCTACTTTGATCTTTGTGTTTTCCCAATAAGATTGCTCTTGAGGATGGTCAGAGACCATGAAGTAGGCAATATAATTTCCTACCTGTTCTGTTCTCAAACCCCGACCGATAGCCTGCTTGGCAAAAACACTCCAATCCCACATTATGCAGTAATCGGCGGGTAACTCAATACCCGAATGAATAGAATAGACAGCAATATCAAATTCACCATTTCTCCATTGTTGAAGTACTTTATTTGAATTTGTTTTTCCAGAAACAACAACTACTTTCTTGCCTAACTCTTTTTCTAGAAAGGCTTTTAGCTTAGGATGTTGTTCTGTTAAACTGCTGTGTATTATGCAGTTCTTTCTCCCCTCGGACTCGTTGTGTTCAATTAATTCTTTTAATCGGCGAAGAGAGTTCTTTGAACGTGTGTATTTAAAAATGGTGCCTCCAGGGGCCACATGTTTAATTTCTTTTTTGCTCCCAATCTCTACTAAGATTTGAGGGATATCATCCTCTCTACGTGAGAACGAAAGAAGGTCAGGATGTCTTCCTTCCCAATATTCTTGGTTTTGTATTTCTCGTCTGTAAGTAAATAAATGTTGTGGGTTGTTTTTCACCAACGCAATCAAATGCGCAAATTGGTCTATCTGACTTATTAAAGGCGTAGCAGTTAACAAAGTTTTCTTTTTGATGTTTAAAGCAAGGTTGAAAAGAAAGCCCGCTCTGTCAGATCTATGAGGATTAGCCACCAAGTGGGCTTCGTCCAAAACAATATGAGTAAAAGTCCCCATAATACTATATAATTTAAAAAGTTCAAGTACTGAGATATGGTCGAATGCTTCATAATTAACAAGCAAAACATCAAACGAATCAGGTTCTGTTCTAAGCGCTTGATAAACCGATGTCTCTGTGCCTTGTATGGATTTATACATTAATGTTGATTTGTCCAGTGTTTTTCTCGTTTGGTCCATCACAGACAGGGGTGCCAGCCATAAAGTTTTTCTGTTACCTTTCATGTGCTCTCGCTGTGTACCAACAACTGCAGTAACCGTCTTTCCTCTCCCTGTGTCATACACCAGGATATGTGAATCGTTATCGACAATTTTTTGTGCTCCGCGCTCCTGGTAATCACGTAATATTATGCCTTTCAGTTCCTCCATAAAAATCTCCTTTCCTTCTATGTATGTAAGGGATAACATACCTATTTACAGGAAAAAATCGCCTTGCACGAAATTACAGCGCAAGGCGATTTAAGTTTGTTTCTGACTTATTTGTTTGGCGACACCGCACGATTCCGCGTTAATAAGTGTACAACGACAGCTAAGAGACCTACTAATGTAACGATAATGGTTGCAGTAACTCGGTCGTTTGTCTCAGGCAGCCCTTTCGGTTCATCGAAGTCCACTTCAATGACTGGTTCAGGAGGCAATTCAACTTCCAAAGGAAGAGGTTCGTCATCTTCATCATCTTCGTAGATTGGTTCTGTAATAGGTACGGCAGTCACAGGATTTTGCTGCTGTATCCCTGCCAAATCCGGGTTAGTACCTTCCAAAGGAATACCTTGTTCTAACACCATCTCTGCTGGTTCCTGCTCCAACGGCGGTAAGAGACTTTGAGCTGAATCATCGCCGAAGTCAAACGTAAATTCACCATCGTTGTCATCGTAACCGCCGTCGAAAACGAAATCACTGTTGTCGGTGTCTTCTTCCTCGTCTTCGTCAAATAAATCAGACCAATTGAAATTTTGGTCAACTGGTGCTGTTGTCTCCACGGGTGCTTCTACGATAGACCCTGGTAAAGAAGGTAACGCATCATCGTTACCACACGCTGTTAAGACAAAAATCAGTCCTAACATTACTCCTGCTAATAACAATTTTCTCATATTAATCTCCCTCGCGGTTTATTCTACGCGTATGGAACGTAGTTGGTTAGTCTGAATTGAGGTAACAACAAGTTAATTATTGTTAGAATTGCACTTGTACGAAGTTCAACCTCGTCCATCTCTTTCCATAAGAAAAGGGTGTCAGCATCGACTTTCAATATGTTGAGTGGGTTAACCGTCTCTGACAGCTCGGTTATAAAACCTCCTACATCGCTAGGGTCAACTTCTTCGTCCGCGTCGAAAAACAAATCCATTCTTTCGGATTCTTCGACCATTTTATAAACATCCTTTATTTTTAGTGGCATATCATATATCCTTTCTTCACCGCTACTCTTCTCCTGGGGTAGCGCCTTGTCTCTCCCTAAATCCTTTGTGTAAACATCTGACCGCATAGTCAGCTAAGGGGTTAGTTAGACTTTTCATCAAACCTGTTGTCTTCTCTTCATCAAAAAGAAGCAACAAATGTATTACTATTCTGAATTCTTTCGACCAAACTTTGATAGAAGATGACACAAGTTCTTTGACCTGTTCCTTAACTCTTCCTCTGTGGTGAGCTAAGTCTTCTTCCAAGATTGTAGCTAAGTAGTCGGAAATGATTTTCTTTTCACTCTCAGGGTTTTCCTCCCGAGAATGAAAAACAGGTATCAAATCGGAAGAACCTAATTCCAGAATTGAACCTGCCAAAGTGTTTACCTCTACCCTCGCCATATGGGCAAGTTGTTTTGTATTTATTGCTTTTTCCACAGATAGCCAATCTATCGCATCAACTTCGAAAGTCGTACCGAGGTAACTAATTATTCGTTGCATGGGTTTAACGGTTTTCATCCTTTATTCTCCTAACATACTCCTCACAGCAGAGGGGTCTAATAAAGCAAAATTTATGCCATCAGTTAAAGAACCCTCAATGGCTCCCAATTGGTCGTCCGTTAAAACATATTCAGCTAAGAAGGGCTTATGCTTTTCAAATAGCCGCATAATAAGTACAACTTCCAGCTCAACATCTGATTTTCTGGTTGCTAGTTTGTCGAGGAGTTCAACAGAGTGGTTTGTGGATATCGTGCCTTCTGATAAAAGCTCATTCATCACTTGGGCGTATCCTGCGTTTCCGTAATAGATGATTGCTGCTTGAAGTGCGAATGCTTCTGACACCTCAACCAACTCTTTCCATTCTGCGTCCGAAAGTTCCATATATTCTGAAACCAGTTTTTCTGCCAAAGTGAAAAATTCACCCGCCTTGTCTCTAGCGCGCAAAGATGCTTCTGTTGTGGCATCATCCGTGGACATTCTTTCGAGGTCAATATCCGCAAGAGAAGCGAATTTTTCTAACACAGGTACAAGTTCTTCCAATGTATCCATGATATCTAAAAACCCATCTTTGTCATCTAGGGCTACAAATAGCTTTTGAATAACGCTTAAATCCACCACTTTTAAAATCATAAATTAACTCTCCTTATATTTCATTTAGTTTTTGCAGATGCCTTGTAGCCAAGGTATCAATCATCGCGTCGGAACTACCAGTTTTAAAAATCTCTTCTACCCTATCATTAAAGGTAAACATCGCTGTTTGTTCCTTTGTGGAATCGAAGTAATCAAAAACTTCTTCATCCTTTTGTTCTGCAACCTCTATTGTAGGTAATGAGCGTTCTACGTGAGTAACATCTAATCTATTCATTACGATATAGACAACAAACGTAATTATTATTGGTGTCGCTAGAAGAGAGGCCCACGTGCGGAGGACAAGCAAATCGAAAAGAAGAAATAACACAGCTAAAACTATACCTGACGAAAACTCCTTTAGAATTTCCGAAGGGGAAGAGATTAACAGGCGGTAAATCCTTTCAGTATACCTGTCCATCTTGACCTCCTAAAAAATTACAGCTAAAACAATTGCAATGGTGACGGAACCGAGCCCATAAAGGAGAAATAAATCTTTCTCGTTTTTCTTACGAAACAACATTACAGACACGATTAACATAGCCAAGGGAATCCCAATGAGAAATCTCATGATTAATTCTCCTCCCAAAACCATCTGCCGCTTAAAGGCATAAAAAAGATTTCGTACTCCTGCAAATGAGTAACATAGTACCCATTATGCCTAAACTCTATAACAAAAGTTCTATTGGTGGGGATATTGTAATTTAGAAAATAAAAAACTATCCGCCCCACATCCTGTTGTATAATCACCGGGCTGGCTTCACGGTTCATGAAACGCAAATATGCGTTTAATTGACGTAAATCATTTGTAAGGGAATATCTCCAATATAACTCTTCGGAAAGAATGTTCTCTAGCCGCATATCCTGTGCCACCAGATTCATCGGGTCGAATGAATATAGAGCATGTAATAATTCATATCCTATTTCAAAATCTCGTTCGTTGCTTTGTCCTTCTGTTGTTGCAGATGAAGAGCACCCAACAAATAAGAATACGAACAGAATCAAACAAAAAACAACTGACAAGCGAAACACCACTTTCAATATACTTCCTCCTTTCGCACCCTCTAACTGAATAGCCCCTTGTTGTATAAGAATGTCAAAATAACTAAAATAAGGAAAAGAAAGATCGCTTCAACCACATCCATAAACTTCTCTTTTACAAAGGTCATAGCTAATTCCTCCTTACTACACCATCCAATACAAGGGGATTACTCAACTTACAATTGTTGGTCTGATTCTCTTCTAACACTATAGGTCTGTCATCCCATAGACTTAAAGTATGATAGTCATCGCCCGCAAACATTATGGTGGGTTTACCATACAGAGCACGTTTTCTTGCTAGTTGGAAAAACAATTTGGAGCTCAACTTTTTAGTCTGAAAATCAGTACCATAAACCAAGGTTAGATCTGCTGTTATTAACTGGAATAGTTTTTCCGCGTACTCTCTTTTTGCTGACTCTGAGAAAAATTTGAAAGATAGTACATCCGTCTTCCTGACAGTCTTTCCTCTTTGTTCCCAGGAGTTAATGAAATTGAATAGAGCTATTCGCTTTCCGCAATCCTCTGGAAGGAGGATCATATAGCTTGCATCTAAGGAGTCTTTGGATAAAATCTTTGTGACATACTCAGCCACTTTTCTCGTGTGCTCTGAAATATCAGAGGACAGTTTGCTTTCGTCCCATTTCTCGGTTCTGTACCAAGGAGGAATATCTTCTTTAACCCAATTCTCCGGTAACTCTATTTTTATCGGAGAATCATCTTCAAACAAAGGTGTCCCGCAACCAGGACAGCCTCCGATTTTCCCTTCTCCATTACATTGACTGCACATGCCTACCTCCTACAAAAGCTACCAACTCTTGATTCACTGGTTTACCTTTAAACTCTCTCAACCGCGCCTCCCAACCACTTTGATTGAGTACGGTAGACAAAAGTTCAATAGGGATTTCAATATCACAACTGTCAGGAACAACCACGAGTTGAATAAACTTATAGTCTTTAGTCCGTTGACCATTTCTTTTCAACCACATGGTTAGACAAGTAGTATGATGCAGGTTTTGCTTTATCGGATTTCTAAACCAAGTGAACCTAGAGTCTGTCAAACCAAACCATTGAAAATCATCTAGTGCCCCCGAAATGCTTGTAGAATAACTCTTCTCTTCAACAACGAAACACCTGTTTGCAACAAAAACAACTTTGTCAATTGTTGTGGTTTTCTTTTCGTTGCGAAAATCAGGTATACACAAACTTGAGAATATTTTTGCATCCGGGTTGTCTTGGATTAGCTTAAAGTAATTATTCAATTCGTATTTTCCGCCCTTGAGTAGAGCATTCTTTAAATAATCATCGTCACTCTTCCTCATAAGGCGTCACCTCAATAACCAACTGTACCCCCGTTGTATTGATGGTGAAAGTTCCGTAGTCTTGGCCGAGAATGGCCTTCGCAACCTCGCATGTTAACGGGATGTTGTAAACATCCGCTTGGGATGTACGAATATCTTCAGGTATTTCTGGTATTAAGGAAATGCGTGTTTTTGTTCTTGCAATCGATTCTGGTTCTTTGTACTCCAAGTAAAAAATTTTCAAAGGTGCGATTGTCCCTGGCAAATAAGTAGTAGTCAAATAGTTTTCCCTTATGCCCGTATAAGTGCTAAGCTTATTTTCCAGGCGGGTCAGTTCTCGTTTTGCTATGTCACGAGATGCATTTTCGGAGACGTCTTTTACCATATCGGCATCTTCCAATTGACCTTTTAATACATCAATCTGACCTCTGACCTGCGCTATAACCTCATCTAACTCATGGACATTTTCTTTCACCATAAGACCACTCCTCTTCCTTATTTTAGATTGTAAGGGGTACGCATTGTAGAAATTGAACACAATAATACCCACCGGTTTTTCCGATGGGCATTGTCTATCCATTTCTGATACGAAGAATATTAGAGTATCTCTGATTCTCCGTCTTCCAGATTAATGCGTTTAATTTTTCCACCGGCTAATTCGATATCTTGGTAACCATCGGGGGTTGCTTCACGAACGTGTATGGTGTCTCCCGTAGTTAAGCACACCCTCTTTATTTTCCCGCTCGCTAATAATAGGTCCTGATACCCTTCTGGCGTTAAACGTTTCTCTGTAGTCGGCAGCGAGGCTTGTGGGGAGACAGATTTTGGGGTCTGTGGAGGAGCTGCGGTAGGAACTCCTGTAGCCCCCATGCTTGCATGTGTATCATCAAACTGCATTCCATCCAAAGCATTGCGAGAAGCACCTCCATGAAACGCAGGTGCACCAGGCATACCAGCTAAGGCATTTTGTTTTTGCTGAGACATAAACTGCCGGTTCATATTGTGAGCCAAATTTTGTTGCGGACTTGACATCCCGGCTCTCGCAAGAATATTCTGAGTACCACCTTGCACAGCCGTTCTCACGACAGTGTTAACTATATTGTCTAGTGGCATATAGAACACCTCCTTTTAAAAATGACCTTGACTGTTAAATCCATTACGAACTTGTATCAAGTTATTTTGTTGCGTAGGCCCATTAAAAGCGGCACTCTCTTGTCTAAGATATAAATCTTGTTGTTGTAAGATTGTTTGTTGCTCCAAAGGGGGAAGGTCTCCTATACAAAGTTGACGGAAGGAAGGAACCATGCGCATTATTGTTGTTTGAACTGGATGTGGTAACTCCGTTTGGGCCGCACCTTCTAGAAAACACTTATACATACTGAGGAAGATTTTTGTCTCCATGTACTGTTTCTTGTACTGATATACCGTCACTGCAATAAGAATTGCAAAAAACGTTGCTCCATAACTGACCGTCATTCCAGCCACTACAATTAAAAGAGCGACTAAAAATATGACGAAACTGAGGACCCAATCTACTACCACAAGCTTCACGCTATTTTTCAAAATAGGAACAAAATGCACTCCATATACAACAACACCATCTGCCGCCGCTCGGAAAGGCTGGTGACTACGCTTTGTCAGCATGGTGTAACCCATAACACACTCGTCAATGTATTTTGTTGATTTCTTTAATACCTGACCAAGAAAAGGGGTAGACCTTAAAACAGGTGTTCGTATAATCATATTTTTCATTCCGCCTATAACAACCATAAGCAATCTGTCTAAAACGAAGAACACACCCGCTTGCATGAAATTAGCCCTCACATAATCAAATCCATGTTTAATTGGTGAAGCAGGTACTTTACCTGTGACAATAATTTCATTAACAACGGCGAGATGTCCTGCTCGAATAAGATACCTGAGTGGTCTACATAACCATCTAACAAGTAAACCTAAAGGTATCGCAATGACAGGTAGCCATATCATGGAGTAATTATTAGTGAAAATTGCTAGCCCCAATGAACCCCAAAATAGATAGTGTGGTATCAGAACTACCAAAGCTTTTAACAAGGCAAACATCCCTGACGCTTTCCCCATCCTTGCCATACGTTTCCTACTTAACATATACAGTTTCCTCCAAGTCTAACAAGTCTTCTGCCTCTTAAATGCCCGCTTGATTTCTTTCTTGAGGTGTCAACGCTGCTCCTATCCTGAAGACCCTTATGGAAGAAGGTGTTGTGTCATTTCTGCCCCAATTGCGGATATTACGCCCCTCAAATCGAGTCCACCTGTGTATACCAGAGTTATTACCTGTGCCTGTTGAGCCGATGAAAAAGAATTCTCCTGGAGCAGCGGTCCAATCACGTCTTTCTCCTGCCACTTGGAACAGAGATTCTTGTGCGGTTATAGTTACAGATTCATTAGTCCTATTGAAACCAAAGAAGATTTCCCCATGACCTCTCGCGACTAAGATGTCTCCCGGTCGTAGGAACGTTTCCCAATGTGACGAATGACGATGTTGGCCTAATTGTCCAAAGGGAAGGACATTTCCGTTTTCGTCCACAGAGAACCATCGGGCATCCCATTCAGTCCCATCCTCCAAAGTATGGATACGCCCTGAAGTGTCAACATTTCCGTTCCACGTTTGAGAAGAAGAGCCCGAATGGACAATACCTGTTGTTCCTATTCCTAAGTTTAATTGTGACGAAACATGTATAAATACCATACAATCTACACCTATTGATTCTCGCCATTCTGGTTGGAATCCGTGGCTCCAGTGTGGATGTAAGCGTAAAAATCTAGAACCGCCATGCAGGTCTACGTACGATTCGGCTCCTCCTGTTCCATACCATCGTTCTGGAACAAGACGTTGTCCCCACTTATTTTGTGTATAATGTCCCCCTGAAATAGAGTGGGCCGCAATAAGAAACTCCATCGCGCCAGGGGGGATTGTAGTGGTATCATAGCCTAAACGAGTTAGGAGTTCGGGGACAATAGTTCGTGAGACACCTTGCACTTGGCTAAACCCACCTTCACCAATGCACCCGAAAAACTGCTGTGGGTTGGTTGGATCAATTATTGATTGGTTTATCAAAGCTTCTGCCATTCCTGCGGACATAGCAAATCGAATGAATTCCCCATCGGACAGAGTGGGCCCCCAAAAATTTCTGAAACCCACGGCATCTCCGGTCATAACCCAAGGGAAAGGGTTGCTGGCATTAGTAAAGAACCCTGAAGTTGACATCGTGTCAGATACATAAAAAATAAAGTTCCAAGTGATACCCCCGTGCGGACCTAAGGGGTGCTCAGAACCTTGAAAATGTGACCCATTTTGTGTGCCTAGAACCAAATCAGTTGTGGCTACAGGTATACTATGCCTTCTCAACAGAACTTCTCCTGCCGTGCTTGTTCTCTCAGTTTCAACCCAATGCATAAAATTATCCACTGATGCAAAGTTTTGGTTTGGGAATAACGTCTGCACTATATTAGCTGGAGGTGGGTTATTGAAATTGTTATTCAACCAAGCTCTGAGCTGAGGCGTGAATATATTTCTACCGTTTCCACCTTCTCCCGCAGCATACCTCTCGATATACCATCCGTTGGCCAATGCAATAAGAAGACCAATGTTTTGTGCGTTTGCTTCTACAGACCCAGTAAATTGTGTATTAGTCCAACCAAATCTCCGTATCGTCCCATGAAATAATTCGAGGTATACAATTTCTCTTTCCCTCGGTGTTCTTAACACATCTCTGTTCGTCAGATTGTGTACACTCCGGTGGGCATGTCCGTGACTGCGAGGATCATTGCCCCAGTACGGGGTTCCCGAAGAAAATATTTGCATTCCTCCGCGTCCTCTGTTGTGCATAGCCGAAGATGCTGCCGCCAACATTGTGTTATCGTGTGCGTAAGGCCCGAGCCACTGAAAAGCTAGGTGTGCATTGTAATGCATTAAATTCATTTGGTGTGTAATATTAAAAATATCAAACCGTGGAGAACCGACGGCACTTATAGGTGCCAAATGATCCCGTTGACCCTGCCCCCCGCCTTGTTCTAACTGGAACTCACCATCAGGGAGACCGTCTCGCCCATTGTCTATCCATACACTCCGGGCTCGGTTATTCATAAGCTGTTGCCAATTAGGGTACAGTGCGCGAATCAAGTCACCTGTTTGATGCTCCAAAGATATAACAGCACCAGGGCGAACCGGATCAGGTTGACCTAGTCGAGACGCAATAAGAAAAGTGTCATTGGAGGTTTCCCTTTGGTGCGTCCCGAATAGGCTTGATGGTGCTGAACGTGCTTGTTGTCTAGAAGATTCGTCACGCATTTGTTGTGAGTCAAAATCCCCTCTATAACTACGTAGATACAGTTCAATCAATTGCCGCCTACGTATGCTTTCTGCATCAGTGGGGAGAGGAGAAGTTTGCATATGGTTCAACATCATGAGATAGTTGAAACCAGAGCCCCCTCCAGCAACAGACTTCATTTGTAAATCCATGCCTGTTGCATGAGCACCTGCGGCTAATCTACCTTCTCCAGCAGCTTGTCGCTCTCCTCTCCCGATAGGGCCTGTGTAACCACCACGCCCTCCACCTGCCATATCAAGTATGGTATTATTACTAGAGACAAGACCGGTAGTGATGATAATCGCTATTACTGTAATTATAATTATTCCACTGATAATAAAAGGTCTCATGTCCGCGACCTCCTTTCAGAGAACACGGTGATTCTTTCTGGCGCGGAAATTTTGTCCTGAGAATATTGGAAGTGGACATCCTCAAACCAATGGGTCCAAGTATGTAATCCCCCACGAATATTCGCTTTTCTTATTCCACTTCCACCGGCTGGAGTAGCTTCTATGCTGTGCGTTTCGCTAATACATATACCTACATGCCCCGGTTTAAAAAGAATAAGTCCCGGTCGGAATATTGTTTCATTGTTTATTCTATCTTTTATTGTGGCTTTGTTAAAAGCCATTTGCGTATTAGTCTTAACAAGAATAGTTTCGGCGGGCGACCCTATCAAAACTCTTCCGATAGAACCGAGAGCGTCGTCCCAAAACAAAACGGACGTTATGAGAGTATAACAATCTACCTCTACACGTCCGTTAATTTTTCTGCCTATTGCTCCTAAACGATATTTCCATCTTTCCTGTAAAGCCTTTTCTGCATGTGCCACTGCTCTACTAATGGACATCAAGGAGTTTGGCTGTGCTGGTGTTGTCGCTGTCGATACAGCGGGAGTTCCTTTTTGTCTAACAGTGTTTGCAACATTAGCACTGTGTTTACTCACAAAATCATTTATGTCCATGGTAGAGAACCTCCTCACTCTTGCAAGACACTTCTGGTCTTGAACAAATCTGCAACAGACTTAGGTACATCACATTTGTTGTAAAGATTTAATTCGACATCCCCAATTGAAAAGTGTACCGCAAAAATACGATTGAACCTTTTAGGATTTTCTATTATATCCAAAACGTTGTCTGCCAAAATATCTTTCTTGAAAACCTCACGTAAGACTCGTATACCCTCGGCGTCAACTTTCCCAATTATGAAATTAGCAACATTGGCTCTGAATGCGGACATCTCTTCTTTTCTCATAATATTCAAGTCGTTCATGACAGCTATGATGGATAGATTATCTGAGCGAGAACCGCTGGCTAAATCAGAGAGTCCCTGACAAAGAACAGGTAAATCCCCATACCTTTGTGCTTCTTCAGCGAACAGCAACGTGAATAAATCATTTTGCTTATTTAGCTTTGCCAATCTTTTAGTAACCATCATAACCATGTAAATACGTACTTGGTCGATAAGTGATACTCTAACTTCGGTATTCTTGTTAAAGTTAAAACTAACAACGGAGTAGGAAAGAAGGTCTTGGAGTTGAAGGTTGCGGTGGTTGTCATTAATTCGGTAAGTCATAAAAGCTTCTGCCAGCCTATTGGTGATAGTTGTAAAAAACTTACTCTCCTCGGCACTGTCTTTTTGAGAAGAGATATAAGACAATAGTGTTTTAAAATTCATATCTTGGCTAAAATGCCATGTGTCAACATTGTCTTCTTTAACACCAACCTCGTTATAGTAGGAACGAACGGCACCGCGAAGTACACCAATCAAATCTATTTCGTTGCCTTCTCCTTCTTGCAAATTAACAAAAATGGAAAGCATCTCCGCTGTTGACTTGACGGCGTCCCCCATAGTGTAATCGGGAATATCTTTACTGATAATCATCGTGTTAACAAATTGGCCGTTCTTTTCACTGAAATCTATCGTCTTTATATTGTCCATGGCTGAACCTAAACACTCAGTTACTTCAGTCCCTTTCAAATCGATGTAAACCACTGTGTTCCCCATGCCCACCAGATTGAGGGCTAGAACGTAAGCCACGAAACTCTTTCCTGAACCCGCTTTTCCACATATAATAGTGGAAGAACCTTCTGGAGAGGAAAACATAGGTAACCACAAAGGTGTGTTGTTATCGGGGTTAACGCCTATTGGTACCCCTTCATCAGCAACAATACCTTCGTGACGAAAAGGAATCAATTGTGTTAAGTTCCTTTCCGACACCAACATCGTTGCCATCTTGGCACCACCATAATTGTTTACAGCAGGACCGAAATTAGCGAGGACTGTAGCAGTGGTTTTGTCAATAGGTACCGCTATACCGGTCTGTCGCATAGTAGACAAATTTTCTGCTTGTTCTTTTGTTTTGCCCAAACCAATTGCGATCTCTTGCAAACTTTTTTGCAGTTCACTTTTGATGATCTGTTGTACTTGATTATCTAAACCTTTGAAAGCATCCAAATCCGGAAAGCCTACTTTAAGGAAAATAGTGGCTGTAAAATAGACACCGCCATTATGCTTAATGTGGTTATTAACCTCAGTAAAAGAAAAATGTTGATGAGCCATTTTCGTCAAATGAGTTTCATTAAAGAAAATTCTGCGTATTCCGTTGTTAACGTTAAGCCCTGCTTTCTTGTAATCATCATCTAACAAGTTCCATTGCTTTTTGACATTCACATACTTGTTCGTCAACCTATTCATCCTGCCCACAAACTGGGGTGTGTTTATTGGGATGGTTACATTGTGGATTTCAAAGTAGGACTTAACAACTAGAACAGGGTTTATTTTCGTTATTCTTTCACTGAGTTTAACTATCAGACTTTCTGCGTACTCAAAGGGCATCTCTGTTACAGTATACAAACGGAATACGCCTTCTTCTGTAAAATACTTATCTCGCTCTGTAACGATAGAACCAGCGGCCACATTTATCATACTGCCGATGCTGAAGAAACCGCCGGTCAGCTTCTGAATAATTTTATTGAACCACACTGCTTTTTGTGCCATAGCTATCTCCTCTGTTCTTTTATTATTTAAATCTTTAATAAAGCCTAACGAAGAGGATATCTTTGTTAGGCTCGATAAAGATTTAAAGTTGGTGGTCTAACAAAGTGTTGACAACAAACCCCACTATTCGAGAATTGCGTTTTCCAAACTGATTAATGTTGTCAACCGCATCCTCGTCTAAATAATATTTCGTTTTACTGGTCGGACTTATTGTTTGTTCCTCGGGCAATAACAGTTTTGTCATTGTGTGTACATCCGGAACAAGGTTAAGCGACAAAGTCTCGCCTAAGAATAACCTATCCGGTTCTTTTCTCGCATCAATCACAATCAATGTATTAACTTGCGATGTAGAAAGAAGAAGTTCTAAAGGAACCTTCACATCAGACACTAAGGCGATATAATCATAATCCATTAAGTCGGCTGTCTGCACCTTGGAGTCTATAGTCAAGTAATAATCAGGCAGAAGATTAATATCAATACCATTTGGGTCGACAATGTAAACCACTTTCGTGTGCCTATCGTAACTCACTGTTAAAGTGTCATAGAGAGTCTGGACAAAATCAAACGTATTTGGCATCCCATAATTCTTCAGTACCAAACTAGTTATATGTTGTGGAAGATGGATTTTCAAATTTTCCCTAGCAATGCTGGAGGCGATGCTGGAGCGATACTTGTTTTGAAGGCCAACAAAAGTTTGTAGGAAGTCAACCATCTCTTTCTTTATAGATGCAAGAGAACGCCTTAGATGGAAAAGAGCTATCGTGTTCTCTTTATCCTTTGCAGATAAAGCTGAATGCAGCTGTCCCAAATGCGAATGCGTACTCCAAAGATTGAGGAACTTTGTCGCCAACTCATTCACTGCATCAGTTGAACCAGGGCCTGCCATCCTTTGTACTTCTTGTAAATAACTTTGTCGAAACGCCACACTCTTTTTATCTGTAGAACTCCGCTCCATAGAGGCTATGGCATTCTTGTCGTTTAGTTGGATAGCGCGAATCAACTGGGCATCTATCTGGGAATAGTCAAGAAGAGTTGTTTTAAAAATGGGGCTCAACATCTCCAAGTCATCGCTGTTATTAACGATTACGTGATAAGATAAATTCAACAGGGCTTCCAAATCCAACATTTTTTGCACGTTCAACATTTCGTCGTAGAACACAATTATTTCACTGTTCTCTTCAACGACCTCCAAACTCTTCAAGCTAGAAAAAGTTGGTATTGCCCGCCCCAAACTTTGATGATGTACAGGATATGTGGAGCTGATTTTAGGGGATAGAACTAGATAGGTCATCTTGTCACCCCCAAAATTTCTTCCACAAAAGTCATATCATCCAAAGAATACATGCCTGTGACGTTATGAATAAATTCCCTGACAACTTCATCCATGTTGAACCAATCATCCTCAGAAATACGCTCTCCAGAACGTGAATTAATTATCACATTGACGGGGTACTCATTCTCTAGGGTCAGAGAGGTATCCCTTAACTTTGTGAACTCATATTCAAGAATCACCAATACAGTTGCCTGTCCGGGGAAGGTATCCAAGAAGGACTTTACATTTGCGAAATCGACTTCAACAAAAATAGGAGCGGACGCTCCTCCGATATTCTTTATTGTGTCTAAAAAATGCGCAGTATATATCGGTTTGAAAGTTTGTATGCCTATAACTTGAGCATCTGTAGGTTCAAACAAATCTCTCCCTTTTAATACCGGAAAATTCGCATTTTCTGTAGCAAGTAATCTTTGCATATCCCGACGTCCTGTGGTGTCCACAGCTAAAGCTGGCTTCCCGTTTTTCTCCATAAAGTTAAGGATGCGAATGCAGGCTGAAGTCTTACCAGAATATTTTGTTCCGGTAACAATAATTAAATCAGGATTATTCCTTGGTTTAGGTAAATCTCCTACACTCACATTATGGTTTTTTGCGTCTGTACGACGTTCGGGAATAGTGATGTTAACGCCTTCAACGCCTTCTTTGGTTTGCTGGTCTTGTCTTACTAAACTCTCTCGAGGGTCATAACCAGTGTTAGGTTCAAGAGATGCTGTTCGTCTCTTAGCTTTGAGGGTTATCCCGCCTTGCGTTTTTTTAACCTTGTATTTCGTAAATACCGTTAAGTCGTCACCTTCCCAATCAGTGTCGCGCAATATTGCCTTGTAAATTCCTTGGAAATCGATGGTTTCCATCATCACCAAACGCATCACCAAGTTTTTTTCTTGTAACATTTCATTGAACGCTACATATTTATCGGTGGCATTAGGTGTAGGGCTAAGGGCGGAATCACTATAAGTAACCAACACTATTTCCTTAGGTTTAAAAAGATAAGAGCTGCCCGAACGTATAGCTTTCGTTAACATAGCTAACGAAGATGTTAGATCTTCATAGTCTATTAAAAGAAATACGTCAACGGTATTTAGTTCATTTATGAATTTGTCGTACTCGGCGGCTAAATCTGTATACGAATTCTCCACAGAAAGACTGGGATTGGCTCCCAAGTACTGAACCAAATTCGTGTTCTGTGTAGCTAACGAAATTTTCATTCTAATACATCCTCCTGTGCTTAGCGTTGACGTCGTCTGCGCGCCTTGGAATATTTGCTTTGTCTGTATATTTTCGAATTAGTGTCAACCATACTCAACTCCACTTGCCGTGAATTGAAGAAACCCTCGACGTTGTGGGGGCTAACCATAAGTCTTGTGTCTAGAGCAATAGTTTTTTCTTTGTCAGCAAGAGGAGAGACCTCCAATGTCTTCGTACCCAAAAACCGGCACATAATAGCCAGGGTAGAAAGTCGATTCTCCCAAATTAACTCTCGTACATTGGTGAGATTCTTATTCTCCATGTACCAAGAATTTATGAAATCAGCCATCACCTGTAATTCCTTCATCTTATTCCCTTTCATCAACAATATAATTGTTACTCGAGGAATATAGTTCTTTGAAAAAATCTCAGATTGGTGTTTGTCGATATCAATTAACGTTTCACGTAACCTTGCATCATTAGATAAACTAATTCTCCTTAAAAATTTCCGATGCATAGTGCTTCCTTCCCAAGGTTGCTTATCGGTGAATATTTTTTGGCGTAGTTTATTTTGGTGAATAAGGAAAAATAATTTGTCTAGAAATTCTTCTGTAATACTCTCCCCCATGGGAGTGTTATTGCCAATAGTAAAAGAGAAGGCGATAGCTTTCTCTCCAGTCACATAACGAAGAATCTCAATACCATCTTTCAACTCCATATCAGAAGCTTCCTCAGCTAAACTTAGTTTGAAGAAACGAAAGATTTTGTTTCCTGTTTTATCTTCAAAAGCTTCTAACTCTTTGTCCACAAGAAACTTATTCCAAATAAAAACTGCCAAAACAATGGAGAGGACTAAGGTTGCAATAGTGCCCAGAATAACGAAAGGTGTGCCAGAAAATAAAGTCCACCCCAACCAAGTTACAGTGGCGATCATACCTCCAACAACAACTTTCATAATCCCTTTTTTCGTTTCTCCATTAATCCCTTCAGTTTTATCTTGGAACTCCGAATGAACATTATAAGGAAATTTGGTTCTCTCCATCGGAAACCTCCTTGATTTTGGACAGACTAATTTCAACAAGACTTCTTTGTTCGCCGTTAAGAGAGAAGAACCTCCTTACTGGACGACCTATAAAAAGATATGGTTTTTCGTCTTCCAATTTTTCAAGCAGATTTCCTGTGCGATGCCACCCTGCAACATTAATAACAAAATGGTCTGTTCCCATTGATTTGCGCAGTTTAGGGATTTCTGCAGTGAAAGTAACTTTCTGAGGTAAACTTTCTACACGTCTTGTGGGCTTTTTGTTTGTAACAAAACTAACCATTGCCTGTGTGGGTGTGCTTGGATCAGTGTCCTCAATTAGATTGATTATAAGGGATAGGTCTTTGTTGTTTTTCCCTTCTTTATAAACCCGCTCTTCCATGGTGCCTGTCACAATATACTTTTCGCCAAGAACAATCTCGATTTTATCTTCTGCAGCTATATCCTCGGGGTAGAGAACACGTATAATGTCCGTGTTCTCACCCCTTGTTCGCGCAACCTCAAAAGAGTACCAAGTACCCAAGCGTATGTCCTCGTGCTTATCTTTAGCGACCCCTACCAACATACATGATATATACATTTCGTTCTGTCTCCTTTGCGTCATATGAAACTACTGTCTCATTACTTTATTTTTTAAGCTATCGAAGGCGTTCTCTTCGTTTGTTTTTGTGTTTGATACAGAACGCATAGTTGTTTTCACTGTTTGTACAACCGCAAAAATAAATGCGATTAAAATTACTAGATACATAACAGCGAGCCAATGTGTGGAGGAACCAGGGGGCAACCACCAGAATACGTGCCAGGCCCCTATAGAGAAGAAACCCAGCCCGAATAAAGACAAAGACATGAAACCTGCAAACACTAAGGCGGGCTTCACTGTTCTTTTTACCAAAACAATAATTATGGAGAATAGAACCATCAAAACATAGAGTATAGCAAGATTACCGTTTATGAAGGCTATCGCCATCATGAACAAAGCTACCATCACTACAGAGAATGTTGCTGCATAACCTCTCGAATTTATCACAATCGGAAGAATGTCAATATCATATGCCATGAAAAATGGATTCTGATGTATCAATCCAGCAGCTATGATATCCCCAACAGATAAATAGGAAGTAGAAAAATGCTGAGGGTAAACCATATCTCCCCATTCACTGACAAACCTGTTAAATGCAAAAGTAGCTTCTAAGGACGCGAGCTTTATCAAATTTTCATCTGAGTGCAATCCGGGTTGTGCTGCAATGTTAATGAAAAATCTATATCCAGCATCGTTTACGTAGTTCACCAATAACTGCCTTCTAACATAAGAGGCAGGGGTATCATAAAAACCTGTGCGTCTCATGGTTTGCCCCCAAACCGTGTTGGCAACATAAGGAGGCAGGCTAGAGAACTCGGTATTCACCAACCACTGTAGTTGGAAGATATCACCTGGGTTAGGGAAATAGTTTTGGAGTATCATTGCATCCGGAGCAAAGGCAATATTCTCACTCATTGTCGTTTGTACGTGAGGCAATACAGCTAAGAACGGTATACTTCTGATAAATGATGCCACTACGTAGGAATCTTGCACATTTCCGTCTACATATTGGATGACTGCACGTGGGACACGGTAATGCCGCAAAAATTGGTTCAACGTGTAAACCAAACCATCCTGTAAAAACATATAAGGCATATAGTAATTCACCATGGAAACGTTGGGCATTCTGTTAAACAAATGAATCTGCTCTGAATAAATGTCTACCCTTGATGGAGTTAAATCTCTTCGAATTGCTGAAGGAGACTCGTAATTACTCCAATTGTTTGTGAAGCGTGTAGACATAGTATTTTGTGTCCACAATGTTTGCAGGTCGATACGAATTTCTGTGCCTTGTAGAAAAACTCCGGCCCGGTCATCTAGCCACATGCTTTCTGTCATAAAGGTAGCTGTATCGTAACCAAGCTGACGACGTAGATTCATAGATTCATTCATGCTCATGTTGTAAAGTTTTAAAGAGCCCATAAAACCATCGGTTTCATTGGAGAAGATAGCGGCATGGTTCTCTCCTCGTACCAACATGCTTTGTTGAACAAGCCTACGAGTAAATGCATTACTGGTATTTCCCAAAATCGTAGGAAGTGTAATAGGAACAATATACAAAGCAAGAAAGGCCACAATCACTATGGAGCCGCCGGCCAATATAGTTTTTGTGAAGTTACGTGTGAACACGAACATTACAAGTAATACTGTAGACAGTAAAAGAAACACAATAGCCCAGTGTCTGTGAATCGTTCTGTATATAGGACTGAGAATGCTACCATCAGTTGGACTTGATATTCCAATAAAATTCTCCACCTGAAATGAAGTGGAGATTATAGAATGGGCTATTTGCCTAAAGTGCCGTGAGAAAACACCAGCGTCTTGATTGAAAAGCATGTGCTCCATAATTGCGTTCTGGTGATATCTTCTTGGGTGCACCATGCCGTCTAATACTGGAAGAGCGACGTTCACAAACATAAAGTGCTCTCTTAATATCCCGCTACCACTTGGGCGTGATTCATCTCCCCAACCCTCTATACTCCCATTGTTGTCCACTTGAGTTATATAAGCTAACATGTTTGCGCCTATCATTCTCGCTGCGGAACGCCTATCGTCTAGACTTCTTTGTCCAGAATTAACTTCGGAGAAATAATGAGGGAGAATAGTGACTCCATCACTGGTGATTATGGAGCGAAGTTGGATAGGGAATGTCTGTCGTTGGGTAGCCAACTGAGTTCTTCCTATATACACTGTTCCCGACATAACATACGCGGAACGTATATGTTGTGCTGGATGTGTTGTGTGTAGATGAGGCACCATAAAATAAGGGAATAAAACAGCGGTCTCAGTGGGAAACTGGGTTCTTATAGCCCCTTCGTTAACTGGTATAAAAGATACTCTGCTGACGTCTGTTGCATCATTCTTTATTCCTTGAGTAATGGACGCAACCACACCATCTATTCTTCTCCCGACAGCAAGGCCGGTTATAGGGTCTGTACCGTGTATACTACGATAATGAGCACTATAACTAAAACCCGCTTGATTAGTCGTGTGCATGTGTCGATTTCCCGTAGTAAAAAACCATTTCCCAATATCCCTGTTATTTGCAACCATTGGACTTGTGCTCGACCCCGCTATAACAGGGTAAGAGTTAAAAAAAGCCGCAGTGAACGGGTTATACATCCAAGTGTGATCTACAACAGGCTGTGCAAAAAAGGTAGGGTTAGCTGCCGCGGGTAAAACCACCATCCCATCAGTGGTTATTATGTCTCCAAAAACAGTGAGGAGCAGGGGTTGGTCCATTACTTGCACAAGACGTCCTCTCATATCCAACGATTGAAGAACATTAACCATTAGCCCATATGTTATTGAGCCAGGGGTTGGGTTTTCTAATATGCTTGAACCAGGTCCGGCTATATACGTACGCAATCTATCATTTCGTCCTATAATGCGGTTGCCTGTGTTGGCGAAGAATGTACCTACATGTTGAAACCCCCGAGATATACCATCTCCTGTAACTTGCCACATGTTTCTATCGCGAACAATCATCTGCATATTACCATCTATCTCAAAAACTACTCTGATTTGAGAGTTGATAGTGGTTTCTGCGGCACCCTCTTCGACCACCACGGTAACAAACATATCACCGCTCTCCATCACATTGATCGCAGCGTTAAAGTACTCCCATGTGTCTCCAACCTGAATCATGTGCCCAGGTATAACTCCAGCCGCAAAAGTGCCTTCATTCTCTATTGCGTAAATTAGATGTGCCAAGGTAAGCCTTGTTGCAGGTCCACTTACATCCATGAAAGAAGCACCGAGAGCAGTTACCGCATCTCTTTGTGCTCCATGAACAGCATACAAAGGTTTTGAAAATTGCAACATTTCACCCACATGTGCTCGTACTCGATGGTCTTCATCAACATTACCTTGTACCCCGAGAAGATACGTAACCACGTCTAAAAATTGTTCGTCACCAGAGCGTGAGACGAAAGGTATATGTGCCGCTGTAGATGCGAAACCGGCAAGGTATAAATCTCTTAAAGAGGCACCCTGTTCCCCAGTAAGAAAATCCTCAAATACTGTGCCAGGAATAGTCTCCCACATGTTTGGTCCAGTAAGACGGTCTAAAAAATGAAACGTGCTTTCTGGGTTTGCTTCTAAATAGTAAGCTTGCAGTGCTTCCGGACATCTAAGGTTAACGAACGCAATATTTTCTTGTATGCGTGCAGAAAACTCACGAGCCATGACATTTATCTGGTCCCGTACTTGTTCGTCCTGGTCCATCTCGTTTCTTGAGACTAAGTTGTTAAATTGAGATGTATTCACAAAATCGTTTATGACACTTTGGTCAAACAAATCTTCAGGAACTATTTTGTTTCTTTCGTCATCCCAACGAGAGGAAAACCCTTGCATGTAACGTACAGAGGCGATAGTTTCGGTTATCTCATTTAGATAAAGGTGGTGATTGTCCCTATTGTTAAGCAGCAATGCTGTGTCGCGATGCATCGTTGCAGCATTACCCCATAAAACATGTAACCCTGTTAAGGCTTCTTCATAGGAGTCAAAAGATCTCCTACTTATCTCAATAACCGTGTTCCTCCAACTCTCCCATAACTGAACACTCGCATCGTCTCTAAAATCCATTGCAGTTAATACATGTGTTGTTGCATCACCTATAGCCGCTAGGTTCGCATTCAGGTGGTTGATGATTGTTTCTTGCGTTCCATGATTATTACTGTGATGATGTAGAAGGACAAAAGTATGCTCCGTTAGTTGACGCAGCATCGCATTCAACCTCACCATATTTTGTAAATTCGGAGACGCTCCAACAGCAGGAACTATTTGATTGTTTCTTATTTGCGTTGCCGAAGCTTCGAAATTGTTAATTGTTATAGTAGGAGGGAGTTGGGTAATAATCGTCCGAGGTCTAGTCTCCTCTGTTTCATCTTCAGCTAGGACGGAAATGGGTAGAGCGACAACTATCAGTGCAATAGCAAGTAACAGAACAAAAAACCTTTTTAATCTATCCATATGGCATCTCCTATTCTAATTATTAAAAGGAACCTCTTTTTTAAAGGGATAACATTCTGAATGTTATCCCTTTAAAAAAGAGGACGGGACACTTACTCTCCCGTCCTCCTCTCCGTAATTAGAGTTTTCTAAATTAAGGAGTTTCTTCGACTGCCAACCAATGGCCAGTGAAACTTTCGTTAACAAAGAAAGTAACATGCATGAATCTTGCAGTAAGATTCGCTGAACCTTCTCCTGGCACTAACTGTGCTGCGTTCATAATTTCCTGTAAATCAATTACATGTGTCCATGGTACTGATGGCTCGGGGTTGCTGTTGAATGTTCCTCGCACAGACAATGCTCCCCAGTTTTGGGGGTGCTCGAATCCTGCGTTAGGACGAGCGTTCAAATTGTCATCTGTTCTTCCTGCACGACTAGCTATTTCTACAGCGACCTGTCCGGGGATAAAAGTACCCCCCATTAAGGCAAAATAGTAGTTCTCAATAGATACACCTAGGGCCTGCACCTGTTCAGGTGTAATCGTCGGAAAGTTAACTGCGATTGCGTTAAATGTCTGTCTTGCCATTTGTTCTATCTCAGCCGTTGGATGTGAATTTGTTTGATTAATCGTAAAGTTATATAATCCAACCCCTGCATTTGCTAGTAAGTTGTCTACCCACAGTTGAAGTTGATTTTGCGAGAACCTATCTGCATAAACTACCAACGCATCAGAGAACGTTAACCAAATGCGAATTAGTAAGCCGGAAAGAGCGATGGAGAAAACAAAAGTAACAATAATGGCCTCAATGCTCTCTTTGAGGAAGAAGGTTCCCATCGTATCTGAATAAGAATACTTAGGCCCTTTTCCACTTCCAGGCCCACTACCTCCGCCGTCGTCGCCCATTTCAACATTTTTATACTTCGAGTACGCTTTGAAGTTGAGAGAGAATGCCAGAAGGAAAACCATTACATTATCCATACCACCATTCAAACCGTCTTTTGCACCGCCACGGAAAGCTTCCATAAGACCATTGAAAGGTCCGCGATTGGTTTCGCGAGTACCATCATTATCTTTCTTAATTGCATCAATTGTCCAGAAAATTTCTTTATTGGACAATACCAATGCAGAACATAGGAATGACATGAGATACATAAGAAAGCCAACAATAGCAATCCAAGAAATTACAAACTGGGTTAGAGATACCAACCATCTGTTAGAATAAAACACTTCTGTCGAACCTTGCAGTCCACCCGCCCAAGCACTAAAGTCGCTGGCGTAAACTGTCAGGCTACTAGACACGAAGAGGAATGTGAGTACGGCCATAGCCGCAAGTACTTTTTTACTCATTTTTCTACCTCCTACAAAATACTAATACCGTTCGCTGCAAACAGCCCTATGATAACCAACGGAATTAAAGTTACGGCCGAAGCAAGTGCTATTGTAGTTAACCACCCTGGAGGGTCTTCATCTGTCCTTACAACACGTAATGTAAGTAGGGCTAGAATATCAATTCCAGACCAATCCAACATTGCAGTTGACATGGCTGATATCGGGCCGGCCCTAAACAAACCTCTCACCAGTACTATAGATGTTCCGAAGAACAGAGCTAATATAGAGATGAACCAACCAATCATACCCACGTTTCTCCGTACAGCTTGAAGATTAAATGCATTAATCATTGTCCCGTGGTACCCAATAGCGTACTGGAACTCAGAAAAGGCGCGATTACCTATAGAGACAGGCAAGCCTGAAGATATTGCCATTCGAAGATGTTCATATGTTCTTCTATGGAAATTCAACGTAGGCTCTCTTTCTTGCCTTCTACTAACTTCAGCACGTAAAATATTCCCAACATAGTCCCGTATTACCTCTAATTGAAGACCTTCCATAAATAACGTGTCAAGAGCCACCCCGAATACCGTTGCAGACGGTGTAAAAGGGACAGGAAGTCCTCCACCCGTAGCTACATGCAACTCCCCATTGAACATGACTAAGGTATTCATGTAATAAGGGAAATTTGGGTCCCACTCTTTTACACCGGCAAGACTTAAATAGTCTACAGAGGATGCAGCGCGTGTTCCTGTGATTACTGGAACTGAGTGGCGGTGTAGCTCCGTGTTTAGAGATTCAACAACTATGTTCTGCTGGTTGTCCAAAAATTGAGGACTCCAAGGCAGAATTACAGTATTTACTCCGTTTCTCCTATGTGCTTGTAGCTCTCCAATATAAAAGTTCAAATCTTCGAACTCCTCTAAGGTAGCCAAATTGTTTGAGTCAACAGGAATCGTAAAAGACCTAGCTATATTAATATTGTCGGAAGGATTATATCTTCCTGGGTCAGCACCCAAAATGCTAGGTCTCCATACAACATTAGCTAATGTTCCATCTGGATTCCATACTGACCTGTTCAATCTAACAATGGGTCTAAAATGAATCTGTTGTCCCTCTCCAACGGTAACGGGTTGCCTAATATAGGTTCCTCCTAAAAGGGGAACTAGTTCATTAACAACCACTTGCCCGTTAATGAAATCGGCAACAAGAAAACCACCGTGACCCCAACCACCCACGGTTAAGGTGTCGAAAGGCATGAATGATACTGTGTGCAAAGGATTAACTCCAGTAGGAGCTTGACCTTGGACAAGAGAGGAGACAAACAGTGCGTTAGTTTCCTCTATCCCAAGTCCTTCCCGAGAAATCAGAGAACCACCTCTCATTTCCATTGGCACGGAAATATTGCCAACCAAGAAGAGCTCAGAACCTGTGTCTCTCGCTATAGTCCATTCATAACCTGCCCAAGCGATCTGTCTTCCGTCCAAAGCTTGTGTATTCGTGCCTGGAAAACTGAAAGCGAAAGCCTGTGTTTCTGGTATCCACTGGTAGTGTGTGTGACTCGCATTGATGAAAATATTATTGAAATCATCGACAAAGAAATCTGGTCGTATTATTTCAACGTCACCCTCGTCCCCTGTAAATCTTTCTCTTTCCCCAAAGATACGAGTTGCACCATCGAACTCAAGAATAAGTCTTGATTGTATTGTAGGCAAATGTAACCTGGTGTGGAAAAATTCAGTGGTGGGTGTTCCTGGTTGTGGCGAGTGATTAAAGAAAAGACTCGCCCAAAGTGGCATAGTACTTTCCATAACACTCGAAGCAGGTATACCACCTAGAGGTGGCGTGAACAAAAATCCTGTGTCTGAACGTTGTATAGTATCTGTTCCTAAAGAACCTACGGACTGCACAGTTTCAAAGTGTGAGGGTTCGGAGAATACCGTGTGATGCCCTATGAATTGAGCAATCCACTGAGCGTTAATGAATGAACCAACCTCTTGAAGAAAGCGGTCTTTTGTATAAGCAATATTCCGTTCATTATGGTTTACTCCGTCAACAGCAGGAATAAAAGACTCTACTTGATCCACTAAGAAAGTGACAGTGGGCACAAGGAATCCTGACTGGATAATTTCCGGGGGCATTCCCATAGCTTGCACTATAGCGCGTGTAACGCCAATATTGTAATCCCATAACTTGGCCAACTCAGGAATGGCGTCAGGACGAGTATAAAACCACAAGTTTAAATCTGAATGTTGCGGTTCCATATGGATATCTCTCTGCAATATAGCCTGCTCTGCTGCTGTCGGAAAAGTTGGAGTTAACTCTAGCACAACATGAACTTCGGCTTGATGAACCTCTTGCGTTCTATCGCCCGGAATAGACACTGTAGCGGATAAAGTCTGTGTCATTATGTCTGCAAGTCCACTGGTTGTCAGGTTTATAGCCCGAACTTCTCCCGCATCTTGAGTAGAAAAAACACGCGAATGAATATTACCTCGGCTATTACCCTGAACATAACGAACATTAGGTTGGTTCAACAAAGGGGCGTTAACCAACAATAAATCGGTGAAACCCAAAGTGTCTCGTGAAATATTATTGTTTAATGCCATTAAAGAGTCCATGTTCACACCGGTTGCATTATTTTGTGTTCCTGCTACAACATGGCGGTTTGCAAGAGAATATGTGTTATTTGTTATAACCATATTCTCTAAAGAAGTCATAATATTTCCACTCATAACAGTCTGGCTCGGAACCAGAGCAGAATCTAATCCGACCATTAATGAACCTGTCGCATTAGTAACTCTAGTGTCAACTTGATTCCTCGCTCCGCCTTCAAAGAACAATCCCTCAGTAAGGGAGACTAGGTTCTGTCGAACAAAATCAACGGCAACGGTTGGATTAGGTGCTGGAATAGAAATCTGCACAAGATATCTGTTAGCGAGTGTAGGGTGTGTCCCCACAAACGAAATACCAGATGTATCTCCTCGCCCTATGTTTCCCGTCATTGGGTAAACTAAAAGACGTGGGTCAGGTCTTTCTGCAGAAAATGAACCTCTTCCCAACATTGCATCAATAGAACCGCCGCTCCGTGTGCCGTCCGCCTGAAGGGAGCCTTCATGCCTCTCAATTAATTGAAGAGTGGATGAACCTTGACGATTTTCTGGGTGTGGACGAAATGCTATAACTTCGCCCCTCTCAATATATTCTCTCAGAAAAGAAGGGCCTCCCCAAGATGGGTCACTGGCTACAAACATCTCAGCTGAACCCTCAGGAGAAGTTCTAGGGGCTACGGTTCTTGCTCCAGACGGAATACTTAACGGTGCAAGAGAACTCAGCGGATCTCGTCTTTCTGCAAAAGCGTACGTGTGAAGAACAAGGGGAAGTCCTCTATACAAGTAACGTAGGGGGTTATCTATGTTTAGTGTAACAACATAGTTAGCTTGGTCCATCCGTGTTGACCTCTGCACATGTTCTATAAAAACACTTGACCTGATACTTAACTCGACCGGATTATCTGAATGCGGATTGTGCACAAGACGCCCTGGATTAGTTGAAATGAACCTATCAAATGCGCCTGGCCTATGTGTTAGCATTTGGTTTTGATACATTCTCGAACCTGTTGTCATGCGAAAATTTTCTGGCACAGTTATAAGAACTTGTGAAAAATTAGTCCTGCCCTGTGGATTTGCTAAACGATAGATTAGAGTGAATGCAAAATCTCTTGTTAGAGAACTATAAAGATTTCTAAACTCCTCTACATTCTCAAAATCTAATATTCCTTTGGCAATAAGAAAAGAAATTGTCGCTTGGTCACTCTCGTAAACTGTGTCAATCATGCGCGCACCAAATTGATAATTGATAATACTAGCTTCCAACTCGGACATATCAGCTTCTGTCTGCCTCAATACCCTTTCGATAATACGAAGAGCGGACATAACTGTCATATTTTGATCACGAAAGAACACAAGTTCTGGCAATATAACACCTTGGTTTTGCGCCGGATTAGTAAGATTAGGTGCTAACCCATTGCCTTGAACCGAGTAAATTCTCCCTAGGAAATTAGAAGACATCAGAACGTTAAACGTTAAATCACGTATGCTTCGGTTGTTGAAACCATGCACAACACCAAGTTCTGGAGCAAATGCTGGGAATGTCAATACCCCATGTTCACCCGCCACAGAAGAGGTTAAACCGTACTGCCTGAACTCATTACTGAGTGAACCAAGTATAGTGGAGTTGATTCCGAATCTATCACCTTGTATACCCAATTGGAACCTAGGCATACTATTCAAGATTTCCACGACGTTTTCATCTGGGGAGCCTGTGCGATATAAATCGAAGAGTTCACGGTAATCAAGAATCCCTCTCGAAAGCAAATCAAATATATACAGTTCCCAAACATTCGCAGAAACGTAAGACCAATAATCTCGAGCATGTACATGGAACACAGGAGCAGTGTAAGTTTCTGCACTAGTACTAAACTCTCCTCGGAACAAAGGACGATATATGAAATCGCCACCCCTGTACCAACGTATCACTCCATTACAATCCGTTAAACTTTGTAAATCTTCAGGCACCCAACGATGATACGAGGTCGCATCACTTACTCTTTGTAAGAAAAAGTTTGCCAAATGGTTGTGACTACCCGTTCGATGAACATGACTTTGAGGACGAGAACGAGAAGTACTGAACTGTCCTCCCCTGATTCTAGCTTCTTCCTCTGTTATATACTCATGGTGGGAGAAAACGAAAATTCCCGGTGGACAACCTGTAGGACAAGGCACCAAGTTGTAAACTCTGTGCCAGATAGCTGCTTGAGCAAAACGGTACGCATCAGTCTGTAAGAGCACAGGTCGAGACTCGATAGGTCCAAAAGCTGCCCTTGCCATTGCTATTACGAACTCGTCTCTTCTGACCAAATTATTCGCGCCTTCCACTCCCCACGGAGCTTCGGCTAGAGGAGCAAATTCGATATTACCATGTCCTCCAGATGTAGAGGACCCCACTCGTACGTGATTATTGAAACGCGAAAAAATATCATTGTTGACCAACCATTGACCTCTGTCTATAGGAAAAGTACTGCCTCTAACTCTGTTGAATGAATCGAAAGCAGGCACTCCTGTCCTAAATCTATTGAGACTTGCGTCTCCATCAATGCCGATTACATACGTCACAGGTGTTGTTCTACCTATTTCCCAAAACACTTCAACAAATGAATCTGCAGTATATTGCATGACATCACGTGTGAAATTTTCACGGGTCTGGCTGAAATCAGTGTGCGGAGAAATCGCACTGGAATAAAAACCTGTTAACATGGGCGCTCGTTGAGGCATCGTTGGGAAACGCTGTCCACTAACATATGTGTACCAGTTTGGTTCTCGATCCCTCAAAAAATCTGCGCCTACCGTTGTAAGCATCAGAAGACAAACCAAAACTACGGTACCTATTCTTTTTAAGATAGGTCGTTTCATCTTTATCGACCCCCTTTAAACTTGTTCTGTTTGTTGCTTAGTTTCATAAATTTTATTTATCCTGTCCGAGTTTCTTTTTATGATAGTGTTTGCGACGGCTACTAAAATGATGATGATGATAAAGCCGCCTAAACCTACCGCGACTAATATACGTTCATTTATCCAGCCACCGTTAAACAGAACTCCTGCAATTACAGCGGAAATAAAAAGAAACAACAACGGCTTCCAGCTATTCTTCAACTTGGTTTTCATTTTAAGAGTACTCCTTTTCTATTATTACGACATAATGGCTGTATGCCTTCACTTCTACAAGATTTTTTTCAAGAGGAGGAAACACTTTTCGGTAACCAAAAAATTGTGGTGCACCTAAAGCAAGGCGCACCAGCTTATCGTCAACTTCATCGTATGTGAAAGGTATACTGGACTTTGTTCTTAAAGGACCTCTTTCCAAATGATATAAGAAAGATGTCGTATACAGAGCTATTCTTTTTCGCTCTGTTTCTTCCCTTAGAGCTAAGAATTTGGATTTATTACCTGACAAAAAAACAGAGTGGTCAATCATGTGGTGAATAAAAATACCGAGTCTCTGTGCAAACGTAAGTCGTGTTAGGTCAACATTGCCTTCCGACTTGTAAACTGTTCCTATTTTTACCACGTACTAAGACCTCCTTGTTTTTGCTCTTTTACTCTTACTTCCGTCATACCTGATTGGTGTTTTTCCTTTTCAATCAAGGTTGTTTGCGGCAAAGCCAGACGAAGAACAAGAGGGAAGAATACTACAGGGGTCTTAGCTTTTTCTAGCAGATAGAAAATTTTATCATAGGAAATTTTAGAAGAAAGAATAAAATTCTTTCTGTAATCGTCTTCTCCCATTGCTATGAGATTGTATAGATACTCCTCAATCGCTCTTACAAGAAGATATTCTTGATTTGTTTCTATCAATCTCCGCGCTTCTTTGAGATATTCAATTTTCTCATTTATCATTAGGAAGATAGACTCAATATCGACATTGTGTCCTCCTTCGATAAAAGTTATCTGCTCAGCTTTCGTCAAATTAGCTGCATGAAGAAATTTGGCCAGAATCAGAATATCCCGGGGGACTCCATGCATACGCCTGTGGAGCAGTGTGACAATGTCATGCTCTAAGTTGGGGAACCCCCTTTCCATTAGAAGTTCTTGAGTGGAAGCAAGAGAAATTGGTCGCATAGTTATCTTTAACGAGCGGGAAACAATCCCTTTATCTACTTGATTCATCTTTGTTGTCGTAAGAATGAGGTAAGAATTCTCTAAACGTGAGCTACCACTTAACCATCGTTCTTGGTCTTCCTTTGGAATTGAGTGAAATTCATCATAAATGTAAACCTTTTTCCCAAAAGAGGTTCCGCGAACATTTTCCTCAATCAGCCTTTTTATTTCGTCCTTGTCTTTGTTGGCCATATCCAACAGTGTTATGGGGGACAAGAAAGTTTCATCAATTGCTATGTCTCTTTTACAACTTTCACATTCACCACAAATACCTCCAAAAGAGGGTTTGGAGCAGATTATAAGTCTTCCTATTTGCTGTGCAAATTCTGTTTTTCCTAACCCATAACCTCCTGCAATTAAAGTAATGTTGGGGTAGTTGTCTGCGATTACATTTCCCACCACAGCTTTGTAGTTCAAGTCATTTTCGTACAATTTCATATGCGCCCTCCTGAGGTTAATTAATGAAAAAATTGACCCGCGTCCTCTCGATGAGGGGCGGGTCAATTCGATGAAAAGGAGTGATACCATTATGACTGGCAAGTCAAATCTGAAGACAACCCTAAGCCAAAGAGATTGCCAATGGGAACGAAAGGAGTTGAACCTTCCCGCCGCCACCACGCCTTGCATGGATTTTGCCGCTACCCTTGTTCCCGAAAATTATCATTATGCGCAAGGCCTCGGCGGCTGGTTTAACCGCACCGCCTTTGCCTGCGCCCTTACTCTTAATGGGATTGGCTGAACCGCATCCCGTTGACCAAACGCGATATCCCTACGGTTCCTTTTCACTTCGGTCCTTTCTTTGATGCGGTACAACCGCACGGCATCCGTTTCAAACGGCTTGCCCACATAATATAAATGTCCCTTATCTCGCCAAGGGTAAGGCGCGTTTCCGCACTGACGGGTTCTACCGCCCGTTCTCAAAAGCCGGAACATTGCCGGCCGACGGTAATTCCGCCATAAATATATCCGTATACCGTAACTATATCGGCTAAGTTATACAATAACAGATATTGTGTTGGTCCTACCCCAACTGGCCATTTCCGCTTTTCAGATTATGGCCTAACTACAAAAGCGGGAACTCGCATGTCATATCGCCACGCTGACAACATCCACTATTTACTAATAAGCCCCGGAACTGCCCCCGTCGACTTTTCAACGAGGGCTTGCCGGAGTGAGAGCGGGCTAAGCCGCGGGGTTGTTTATATTACACCAGTGTTGATGCGTCAAAATCCTTGTCACCAAGGTCTGTTCCGTGAAGCATGGCCGCAATAGCTTCAGACTTTGCACGTTGGAGGTTAACCTTCGGTGTGCCGCCGGCAGAAGATTTGCGTGATTTCGCAACGTCACCAAGGAGGTCGCGTACGGGAGCCAAACGGGTTTTGAATTTAGGATTGTAGGCATCGTCTGTGTAACCAACTTTTTCTGGGGTGCTTCTTGCTGTCTCGCCGTCCTCTGCAGGAGGCAGGTATGGCCAGTCCATAGTTACCAAAGCATCTGAACCGGTAAACGAAGACACAGAAATTTTGCCACCGAAATTGTTGTAAACGCGGTTTGTTCCTTCGCCAGTAAACTTAGCTTTGTGTTCTTCCAAAAGACGCTCGAAGCGGGTTGTGGTTGAACCAGCAAGTACACCGTTAAGGGCCTTAAATATGAAATTTGTCAAAGCTGTTGGGTCAGACTGTGCTACAGGAGCTGTTCTGAAGGTTTTAAGCGGTACAAAGTTTGTGCCACTTGGACGGGCAGAAGCACCGTTTTTGAAAGACTTAAGGATATAAGACAGACCTTGAGAATTTTTATTCCTGCGTGGAACGATTTCCCAAGATTGTCCGCCAGGCACAACAGCACGTGTGTTATGGTCGACTTCAACGGCTTCAACGCCAAGGAAGCGAAGCAAAGATGTGAAACGCTTACGAGAAATATACACAAGCTGGTAAGATTTCGGGTCAGGATTTTCGCCCACTTTCTTAAGCACATGTGCTAGGTCTTGGCGGCGAACTTCGCTGTGGAAGTTTTCCATCATATCGGAAGAAATACCGGCCGGAGCATAAATAGCGAAACCTTGGATAACGCCAGGTGCGCTTTCCACAAGACGCATGTCGAAAGAAGAGTTCGATTGGCCAAGAGGAATTTTACTACCTTTAAGGGCAGGGTCCGGAACATTGTTTTTGTGGTCTGGATGCCAGTCGCGGTCTTTTGCAGCAACTGTATTTGGAAATTCGGCCTTGATACGTGTATCAGATGCGGTAAGCGGAACAAAAACGCCCACTTTGCCGTCAAACACTTTAAGCGCATCGCCAAGGTCGCGGATGATTTCAACCGCATCTTGGTCAAGGGAGCTAGAGATTTTTGTAGCAAGTTCTTCGTCGCGGCTGTAAGCGGCTTTAATTTCTAGAGCTGCTGCGCTAGGCTGTTTAGGAACACGAGGCTTCTTTGGAGCTTTTGGACCGGTGAATACGGTTGATTCGGTGTTTTCTGTTGGGCTGGTTACTGTTGGATCAATCATACTGTTACCTCCTGGATTAGATGGAACGGGAGCCGCTCCCTCTTCTTCATTTGCACCAACACCAGGTGCGGGGGAATCTTCTTGAGGAATAGGCATTACAGGAGGGGTTGTTGCTGTTGCTGCATCGCTATATGGTATTTGATAGCGTTGCAAGAACACAGCAAACTCTTCTTTCTCTGCACCGGCAGGTAAAGAATTGTACTGAGCAAGAAGCTGTTCTTCTGTTACTGATTCAGCCGAACGAATAGTGTTGGCGTACGAACCTAAAGAGTCCCATGCTTTCTCGTTGCTGATTGGTCTGTCTGGTAGACGACCGTTTGAATAAATTACGTTCATCTGTGTAGTCTCCTTCTCCACAGGTGCGACTTGAGCCGCACTTATTAGTAGTTGGTCTAGGCTATTCACAGGTCGGAACGGAGAACGCGCTTCACCCTGGCGTTTCGCTTGTTCCACCGAATCTTCCTTAAATAGGACCTCGACCTCAGGAAAAGTAGCCAAAATTCCTCCCTCACGCTGCTCAACACTGGTGGGGGTAGAATTTGCTAGAATGTCGGCGATGATGTATGTTTCTCCGCCGATACTGGTCTTACTTTGAAGTAATTCCATTTGTCGTTACCTCTCTTCCTTCAGGGGTTAAAATTATTCTTTTTGATAAGGTTAAAATAAACTTCTTATCTGCGTGACCCCTCTAGAATTTTCTCAAAAAGGTCTAATAAGTCGTTTTCATCAACCCCTTCGAAGCGTATTTCTGAAAAACCGTCACCCATATCCTTTGTAGTGAACTTCACTACTTTATTAGAAAGAATTGGGAAAGGTATAAGTACAGCCTTGTCTACACTGTAGCCAGCCTTCTGTACCTCAGTCACCACCCTGTCCCTTGTTATAGGGGAAAAGGAAGTGTGTTGACCTATAATCACTTTAATCGAAAAATCACTTGTAGCTATCCCTATTGATTCTGAATCAACTGATTCAACAGTTACTCCTAGCTTACTTGTAATGGTTTGTCGGGAGTAAGTGCCTTGAGAAATCGTTATAGGGATGATGTGAATTCCCGGAAGAGAGTCTGTTATAGTAACTTCTCTCAGATAGGAAAGAAGTTTCTGAGGAGAAGTTTCCGCTCCTCCTATTTGCACAGAAGAGTCAGCAATAATTCCTAATACTCCGCTGTTGTTGGTTAACGCTACTGCTCGAAGAGCGTTAGCTATTGGTGTTGCGATACTTGTTTCTAATTTCATTTTTACACCTCTCCATCGTATTGAAAAAATAAATCCAGTAAGGAAATTTATCGAGGCCTTTTGCATTCAGTAAGGTTTTCGGTGCCTGTGTAAATTTCACCTCTGAACCTTCCTCTATACGGAAAGAATAGCTAGGTAAATTGAAATCTAAACCTACACAAACGCACTCACCTCTCTTCAATTGCTCTAGCACTATAAGAGAGTAATAGGCTTCCAATGCACAAAATAAAGGTATTTCCCCATACTTGTCCTCAATGAGTTTGTGTGAGGGGTCTCTAAACAAGTCAAACATATGGGAAAGGATATTGATATCTTGATGTTGTTCCTTGTATATCTCAGGATATACACAAAACACCTCTACCAAATCAGAGACTTTCAAAATGGGGGGCTGTTCCAGACCTATCCCCCCTGTATTTAATATATCTACAAGAAGCATATCATCAAATCTCCAAATCCAAGTCGGCAGCCCCTTTTTGAACAAACGTAGTACTTAAAGTCAAATTTGGCTCCATAATGGAAGGACGAACCGCAGAAGTGTTTTGAACAATGGTAATCAATTTGTTAAACTCTCCTTCAGTTAGTCCTCTAACAGAAAACCGTGAATTAAAGTACTTACTGTTTCCAAACATCTCAAAAGCTATGGCATTCCACAAGTCCCAGTTAGCCCACTCGTCGAACTGCGTTGTGTCAACCTTAACAGGGTACACCTTCTTTATATTTTCTTTCACGGCTTGCTCCCATTCCGGTGCATGGGTAATAATCCAAGATACAAGATACTCCTGAGAAGAAACTTCCTCTGTTATGTTACCAGCGTGAAAAGTCAGATACTTATTCCACAGAGAGGAGCCTTTAGTGACCCCTTTTATTGCATCACTTTGACAGCCCCTAAACACCTTCTCAACATTTGTTAAATTAAATGGAATTTGCATTAAATCCTCAAATGTATCGATGTCAATGTTGTAAGAGGTGGAAGAAAAAGAAAGGATTGATGTTGTTTCATCAACATTGCACGCCATGTCCTTGTCTGCAGAAACAATCCATTTGGTTAAATTTTTGTTATCTTGACAGAATGAATAAATTAAATCATCTGCGGAGACACTATTTAATCTTAAACAACGCATTTCGCACCATTTGGCTATTTCTAAAAAGGTGTTAATTTCTCGCAAGACTTCAGGCTTCAATTGACGATTCGGTTTTAAGGGGTTGGTAGTATGAAATTCGCCCCGTATCTCGGGGTCAAAAGCAAAAGTCACTTCACTACTTTTTTGCGTATAATTGGCTACCTTAGAAAAAATAAAAGGTAAGGCACGAAATTTTACGTCTTCATAAAAGAAGCCCTGCGTAGCCCAAATCCCCGTATGCGCCAAATTGCTAATATCATAAATTACCACAGAGTTCTACTCCTTTCCTGTAAAAAGTTATCAAGGTGTTGTGGCTTACCCGGATCTTGCTTTTCACCGGTTCACGCAAAAAATTATAAAAATAATGCAAAAAGAACACCGTGTACTTATCATGCAGCAAATCAAAAGAACTAGTTAACTCTTTGTTAGCCTGCATCAAGTTATCAACGTTGGATGCTTCGAATAATACCTTGA